>RCNB010000214.1_pt1 | contig 39919 bp, 32 predicted proteins | sample 2041321 | NCBI WGS metagenome assembly RCNB01 (sample SAMN09708232, study PRJNA481090) | Marine sediment metagenome, whole genome shotgun sequencing project.
GATTCAATTCTGAACAAGCCGCGCTTTTACTAAACAAGATGGAAAAGTAGAGTTCCGAAAATGAGCTTGCGGCAATCTGCGGTATTTCGCCTATCGTATGTGTACACGGCAACAGCGTCCGCTTTTGACCCAAAGCGGACGATCGATGAAGACCAAACACTGGACTGTTAATTTAACTGGCATTCCACTTGCCGCAAGGCTTCAGCGAGAAAGTTATGATCAAAAAGTCGATTGGCAGTTTTAAATCAAGAAAGGTCGTTGGTTTTCTATGGCTGCTCGCGGGCGTGCTAATGATGATTCCTTCTGTGTTGTCTGACGGTCACGAAACAAACGTTGGTGTTGGCGTGATGTTCCTGATTTTTGGCATTGTCTTTCTGAGTCGAGAGCGTAAATCCTAGCCGCTCTGCTTTATTGACGAACAGAAACCCAGCACTTCGAGTGACCGCTTCTGGCCGAAAGCAGCCACTCATGCAACTCAGGCCGGTATTACGGTTGAGGACCACAGTCCGAATGCGTACCTCATGCCGCCTTATGACCAGGCGCAATTGCATGAATTGACCGCCGCGTACAATCAGAAAATGCTGGCGGCCAAGATTCAGTTTGTTTACGGCGATGGCGTAACACCTGATAACGAAGAGCATCGCACGTGTTCGAACGCTGCAGGGCGGGGCGGCATGATGGTCGAAATAAGGGTTGCAAATACCTACACGACGTCAGATAACCTGCCGGGTGATGCGTGCTATGCAGTAACTTTCCCGGAACCGGGCAATACGTTTTTCACTTCATTCACCATCTACGACGTAAACGGGTACCTGCTGGAAGCTAACTCTCACATTAGTAGTTACACGTGGGAATCCGAAGAGGATGGATCGACAACGATTCACTTTGACTGTGAGGGTGCAGTGAACAACATCACCTTCAGTGGCAATAAATATAACTACATTATGCGTAGCTACGGTGCGAGTTATTTCTCTTTCCGTCATTGCGAACAGTGCAACGACGAAGCAATCTCATGACATACCTCAGCGATCAGGAGATCGCCGCGTCGGTTATAAGCAGCTCCAGCAACTTTCGGTGGTCTGGTGCATACACAAGTGCCGCTGGCATTACGGCAGCCTAAAAGGCTGGGCGAAATTCTGCCGCATGGGCTTCCCTGGCCTGACACAAAAACGTCGCAAACCGAGGGTCCGACACGAATCTGTAACAAAAACGTAACAAAACAGTAAGACAATAGCGGCGCGTTGCGGATAGCCGCTAATAGCAACGATCTCGGCGCGATATACCTCAATTTTGGAGACTAGATCAATGAGACTTACTGGTTTGAGAAACAGCGCAAGCGCCATTGTGGTTGCCGGCCTGGTCCTCGGTACACCGATCAGCGCACATGCCGCCGATGCGGAACTGCTGGACATTCTGCTGGAGAATGGTGCTATCACCGCAGAGCAGCATGCGCAATTGATGGAGAAGGAGGCCCTGGCCAGCGACGATTTTGTGCTTGCAGAACCGGTCAACGGAACCCCCCAAAATATCGATGCAGACATGGCCGCCGATTCTGATGAATTCATTCGTGCTGTTGTGGCGGATGAGGTAGCGGCCAAAATTGAGGAAAATTTTTCAGTTAAGGCCAGCCACGGGGGCAGCGGCTTTCGACTTGAGACCCGCGACGGTAACTGGCAAACCAATCTGCAATGGCGCGCTCAACTGAGATACACGAACCCCTACTTCGGCGATCCGCGCCAAGTCGACGATTTCGAGGATTCAGGCACGTCCAATTTCGAAGCGCGTCGCCTGCGTATGAAAATCGGCGGCCACGGTTTTCAACCGTGGCTTAAGTACTACTTTGAGGTTGACCTTCAGCCGAGTCGAGACCCGGATTCGAGTGCGGTCTCATCAAGTGCACGAGTGATTGATTGGCGTATTGATATTGCCAAATGGGACTGGGGTGGCATTCGCGTTGGTCAGTGGAAGATCGACATGAACCGTGAACGTGTCGATTCATCCGGTCGTCAGCAATTCGTCGAACGTTCAATCGTTAACCGAATATTTACCATCGATCGTCAGGTCGGCATTCAGTTGCGCGGCCACGCGTTTAAAAATACACCGGCAGATCTGCGTTACTACCTCGGCGTCTTTAATGGTGAAGGGCGGGGCGTACGAAATATCGACGAAGACATGATGTATTCAGGCCGCCTGCAATGGAACTTCTTCGGCCGGGACCTTTCCTGGCGACAAACGGATGTTGAGTATACCGATAAGCCAACGGGCAGCTTTGCCATTGGCGGCATGACAACGAACGGGCCGTGCACACGCTGGTCGTCTTCGGCTTGTGGCAATCTGGATGGATTTACCTCGCCCATTTTGGCGAATTCGGATCAGTTCAACATTGAGCAGGCCGTGCAGGAATTCGCTTTCAAATATCGCGGTTTCTCAATTCAGCAGGAGTTTCACCGCAAATTCATCCGTGATCGTGTCGTCGGCAGCAAGAACGATCTGACGGGCGGCTATTTGCAAACCGGTTACTTCTTTCACAACATAATAGACGCAGTACCTGCACCGCTGGAACTGGCAGTGCGCTACGCGTTTGTTGAAGAACCGAATGAAGTTGATCGAACGTTTGAAAACGAACGTGAGGAATTCACGCTGGGTGCAAACTGGTTCTTTGCGGGCCACAACAACAAGCTAACGTTGGATTATTCCTTCCTGACCGTCGATGACGGATTCACCGGCATCGATGACGATGCGAATCGTGTTCGCTTCCAGTGGGATGTGTCCTTTTAGTTAGCAGATATATTCTCTGTAAAAGAAAAGGCCCCCTAAAGGGGGCCTTTTTTTATGCTGCTGCCGGTGCGGGTTCGCCTGGGTCGGCATGATTGCCGTTGCGGTTCGATATTATTCGGTCGACCGCCGCGCGTAGAGCCTCGACTCTCGTCTCGTAAGTGGCATCAACCGGCAAATTACGAATTGAATTCAGAGCTGTCAGTGTCTTGCGTACTGAATCATTCATGCCGGTCTCGTAGACGATCTTGCCCATATCATGTGCATCGCGAATAATCGTTTCGACAGCACGTGCAGCCGAGACGTCGACAAACGGCACCCTTGAGAAATCGAGGATGATCGCCGTCGTCTTGCCCTTGACGCGCTCGCGAACCTGATGACCGACATCTGCGGCCGCGCCGAAGCTTAGCGGCCCACCGAAGTCAAACATCGTGACTTCGCCACGCACCGTCTCGAGCAATTCTTCCTCTTCCGGTGTCATCACCAGGGTGCTGGTGTCCTCGCCACTGAATTGCTTCAACTGTTGGTCAGCAAGTTGTTTGATGAACGCCAGTGCGGCAAGGACCACACCCGCAGCAACTGCGGTGATCAGATCGACGAACACCGTCACAACCAACACCATCGCCATCAGTGCCAGATCAAGACGCGGCCCGGTGTGGGCACGCTTCAGATAGCCAACATCAATGATGTCGTAACCGACTTTGATCAGAATGCCCGCCAGTACGGCATGCGGAATTTGCGCGGCCAATGGGGCCAGGCTGATGACGACCGCGAGCAAGAGTAGTGCATGCAAGATACCGGAAATCTTTGTCCGGCCGCCGGTTCGGATGTTGATAACCGTACGCATGGTTGCACCAGCACCTGGAATCGCACCAAAGAAGCCGGCGATCGTGTTGCCAATACCCTGGCCAATCAACTCCTTGTCCGAGTCGTGGCGTGTGCGCGTCATATTGTCGGCGACCAGTGACGTTAACAGGCTGTCAATCGCACCCAGGACGGCAAGAAGCACAGCTGCTTCGAGCACGATTGCGAATGTATCCGCGGTGAATTCCGGCATGATGAATGAAGGAAATCCCGTTGGTATGGCGCCCAAAATCGGTGCGCCGCTAACAAACAAGCTGATTGTAGTTCCAACAACTAGCGCTGCCAATGGGCCTGGCACATACTTGCCAAACTTCGACGGCCAGGTAAATATCGTCACCAGCGTTATTACACCGACAATCAATGCAGCAATATTGGGGTCCATTACTGCGCCCGGTATTGCCGTTAGCGCAGGAATTGTGCCGCCGCCTTCGGGCTCGTGACCAAAAAGTCGGGACAGTTGCAAGGCGATAATGATACAGCCGATACCGCTCATGAATCCTGAGACGACCGGATAGGGAACCAATCGAATGTATTGGCCCATCTTGAATACGCCCAGTAGGATTTGCAGAATGCCCGCGAGCACAACGGCCGCGAACACCAGGCCAAGGTTTCCTGACAGGGACGCGAAAATGCCGGCGAACACCACGACCATCGGTCCGGTAGGGCCGGATACGTTGGAGCCAGTACCGCCAAAGAGTGACGCAAAAAAACCAACGAAGATTGCGCCCCAGATGCCAGCAATAGGACCAGCACCGGATGCCTCGCCGAAGGCGAGCGCTAACGGCAAGGCAACGATGCCGGCGGTAATACCGCCAAACATGTCGCCGCGCAGGTTCGAAAAGTCCAGGAATTTCATTTCAATTCTCCCAGTCGCGGCCGATCAGGCGGCACAAGTCGAGGACTTGGCAATTTCCGCCATTTCCTTCGCGTAGTACACGTCAACCGACTCAAAACTGTCATTCGCCTCGTTATAGGCTTGCACGTCTCCGGTCTTGATGTCGTATACCCAGCCATGCAGTTTTAGATCACCCTTAGCGAGTCGAGCAGCGACGCTTGGATGCGTCTTCAGGTGCTGCAATTGCAGCATCACGTTGCGTTCCAGTAGCATTTGCATGCGCAGTTCATCATTTTCCGGCGCCATTTCTTCGACGATAGCGACGGCAGCTTTCGAGTAGCCCAGCCATTCTTTGACGTGCGGCAGACTGTCCAGACCTTCCGGATTCATTGCGCCCTTCATCGCGCCACATTCGGTATGTCCGCAGATAACAATATGCGGCACATTCAAAGCGGCCACGGCGAATTCGATGGACGCCGTCATACCACCCGTATGGGTCATGTGCGGCGGGACGATGTTGCCGGCATTACGGCAGATGAATAGCTCGCCAGGATCGGTTTGCGTAATCATCGCGGTCTCAATTCGAGAGTCCGAGCAGGTGATGAATAGCGCTTCCGGCGCCTGTCCCTTGCTCAGTTTTTCAAACAGTTCTTTTTTCTGCGGATAGACTTCATTTTGAAAACGAATCACTCCGGCTGCGAAATGTGGCATTTAGGTTCTCCCTATCAAATAAAATTAGTTAATCGCTGGCTTTACTTTTCGATGGAGCAGTCCACAGATCGCGTGCCCTGCTTATCGAAGTTTTGCTGATCACACTTGCACGACCTTCCACGAAGCTAAGTGCCTCAATAATCCAGTTCGCCATATCTGGCTGCACGAGGTGATAGTAGTGATGCCGACCTTCACGTCGTTCTTCCACGATGCGATTTGCGCGCATCAGGCTAAGGTGTTGCGAAACCCTTGGCCCCGGAAGTTCGAGCTGATCGACGAGCGTGTTGACGTCTTTTTCACCGTGCCCCAGCTCTTCGATGATTCGAATACGATCCGGGTGCCCCATTATCTTGAAAAGATCGGCCAACTCTTTAGATGCAACCTGACGGTCAGGCATTACAAATCTCCTGGGTGCAAATCACAATCACCATGTATTTCATAAATATTAATAGCTGCAAAGATATGAAGATTCGCATTTAAGCATAAGAGTGAGTAATTGGCAAGGCCCTTGATATCAGTGGGTGTGCCACGTATGGAGGCGCGAACCTTGAGCCGTTATACGGCACACCTGCACCCTGCGACCGGCACGTCGAGACCCTCCAGCAAGGTGACGTTGACGACTGGACGGACGTCAAATTCCTGATAGAGCAACGCTGCGTCGTTTGCCGTGCCTGTTACTACGCTGCCTGCCAGCCACTGACTTAAAATGTCCGCTTTGAGCGAAAGTGGAAATCAGGCGACCAGCGGGAATTGCTCTACAGGGATTTTCATATAAATCGAATAGCACGCCCCGGCTATCAGGATTTGGCTGTTTATATGCCGCCGACCAGAAAGCCTCGTTTCGACGAGGCTTTTTGCTTTTGGGGAGGGGCTTGCTGCGACTCGTAATCGTGAACTGTGGCTAGAGCCGAGAGGTAGTCTGATTCACGGGGTTGCACCGACTTTCGCGCGCACGTCGTCAATGATGACGGCCACAGCCGGTGTGACAAACAGCACCATGAAGCCCGACACAACAATACCGAAGCCGAGGCTAACGCCCATCGGTATCAGGAACTGGGCCTGCGGGCTTGTTTCAAGCAGTAGCGGAGCTAGTCCCAACGCAGTCGTTAGCGTCGTCAACAGAATGGGCCGAAAACGGCGGCCAGACGCTTCTGCGGCCGCTTCGATCGACGAAAAACCGGCCGCGCGCTTTTGATTGTAGAAATCGACCAGCACCACTGAAGAGTTTACTGCCACACCGGATAGGGCGACGATGCCAAACATTGATACGAACGACAGTGAATAGCCGAGGACGAAGTGTCCGAGAATTGCGCCCGCCACGCCCAGTGGAATTGAAACAAGAATTGCGAGCGGTTGCAGATATGAGCGTAATTGGGTTGCGATTAACGCAAAAATTATCAAAAGTACTACGATAAACGCCTGCGCTAACGAGGCTAAATCCTCGTTCTGCTCGCGGGTCGCGCCAGCTCGAACCCAACGCAGCCCTGCAGACGCCGACTCAAGCGACGGCATGACCTGATCCAGAACGGTTTGATTCGCGTCGTTGGGGGTGGTGACAGCCTCGTCGACGTCGGCGCTAACGGTGACAATTCGACGACCGTCAATGCGTTCTATCGAAGAGTAAGCGCGACTCTCCGCGATCTTGGCAACGGTCAGGAGTGGTGCGCGACTGCCGTTTGGCAGCACAACCTGGAACTTGTCCAGCGCGTCAAGGCTGCCGCGCGTTGCCTCCGGGTAGCGGACGTATACACGGATCTCTTCGCGGCCGCGCTGAATGCGCTGCACTTCTTCGCCGAAGAAGCCTCGTCGAACCTGAGTAGCGATATCAGACTCGCGCAACCCAGCCGAACGACCGGCATCGGTTAACTCGAAAACGAGTTGGCGCTTACCTAAATCGAAGCTGTCCTCTATATCGCCAACGCCATCTATATCCTCCAGTTGACGTTTCATTTCTTCCGCCGCAGCGATTAATTGATCTTCGTCACTATGAGCAAGTTCGAATTCGATGTCGGCGCCAAAATTGACGAAGCCGGATGAGAAACTCAATTGGTCGGCACCTTCGATCTCGCCGACGGCCTGTCTCCAGGCTCTTTCGATATCAACCGCAGGTGTGTAACGCTTACCAAATGACGTGAGCTCGATACGGACCTGCCCGATATTTTCCTGGGATGCAAAGGTCGATTCGGATCCCGGACCACTGGAAGATGATGCCCGACCACCCGTCGTGGCCGTCAGTGAGGCAAACAGTGTCTCGCCGGTTTCTTCTTCGATCTCAGCTGCTGCGACGTAGGCCGCATCGGTCACTCGCTTAATTGCTTCCTCCGTCCGCTCGAAAGGGGCGCCCGCCGGCATTGTCACCGAAGCTGTCAGACTGTTGCCTTCAATGATCGGGAAAAATATGAATCGGACATGGCCATTGCTAACGAGTCCAATGCACAACAGGAAAAATGCAAAGGCAATGCCGACCGTCGCATAGCGCCATCGCGCAGCAAATGCGACACCCGGTCGAATCGCGTTGTCGCGGATGCGACCAAGCCACCCGGAGACTCGTTGCCCCTCAGACTTCAGGATCCCGCGCGACCATTGAGCACTGGAACTCAGGTGCGATGGAAGTATCCAGAAAGCCTCAATGATCGACACTAGCAGTACGCTGATGACCACGATGGGTATCGCACGAGTAATATCGCTGAATGTTCCGCTGGTTAAGAGCAACGGCGCGAACGCTGCAACGCTCGTCAATACACCAACCATGACCGGCGCAAAAACTTTGCGAGCGCCTCCGGCAGCAGCCTCTATCCCGCTCTTGCCGGCGGCACGCTCCGCGTCAATGTTCTCGCCAATTACAATCGCATCATCGACGACCAGCCCGAGTACGATAATCAGGCCGAAAAGCGACACCATCGTGATGGTAACGCCCAACGCACCGAACAGCAGAATGCCACCCATAAAAGCGGTCGCGATACCCACGCTAACCCAAACGGCGAGTTTAAGATCGAGCATTAATACAAGAAACAGAAATACGAGTGCGAAACCATACAGACCATTCTTCAGCAGCAGGTTGATGCGCTCGCGCAGCAGATCGGTTTCATCATCAAGTTCGAGTAGCTCAATGCCGGACGGGACCTGGTAGTCGGCAAGGAACTGATCGACACGGCCTTTGACAACCAGAACGTCTTCCGCTTCGGCGCGGCTGACTTTTACAAAAATTGCTGGGCGGCCGTTATACAGGTTAAGCAATTCCGCGCGAACGAAGCCGTCACGGATTTCGGCGATATCGGCCAGCGTAATGATCGAGCCGTCTGGCTGCGAGCGAATGACGACTGACTCGAACTCACGACCGGTTTGCCGCTTCTGATTGGTTCTAAGAAGAATTTCGCCCGATTCTGAATTGATCGAACCGCCCGCGAGGTCCAGTGACGATCGGCGCACGGCGTTCGCAACATCTTCAAAACTGAGATCAAGCTGCCGCAGCATCGCCTCGCTCACCTCAATTGATATCTCGAGGTCGCGATCTCCCTGCAGCGAGACAAGAGATATTCCGGGTTGTGTCAGGAGGTCTCGTTCAACTTGTTCAGCTGCCTTTCGCAAAGCCATCGGTTCGACGTCGCCGACCACGACCAGAGTGACAACACCGCCGGTCGGTAACGGTGCGCCGATAATAGGTTTCTCCGCGTTCTCCGGAGGGAAATCACTGAGCCTGTCGACCGCCGATTCGATGTCATCCTTAACGAGCTGCACATTTGCGAAATCACTCGTCTCGACGACGATAGTGGCCAGATTCTCAGCGGCGGTGGAGCGGACACGCTTGACGCCATCGATGCCAATCACTGCTTCGTCGATACGCCGGTTGATGCCTTCTTCAACTTCAGCAGGAGTCGCGCCAGGATACGGAACGGCAATGACGACCGTTCCGGGGGATATCGTTGGAAATACCTGGCGCTGCAGGTTGCTCGCTGATAACGCGCCGCCAACGAGCAATACAACCATCAACAAGTTCGCAGCGACGGGATTGCCAATGAACCAACTGATTAGGCCGTGACTGGGTTTGCGTTCATCCGCTGAACTAGTTTCCAGCATCAGGTACCCCTGTTGCTGCTGTGCGCCCAGTCTGCCTGACTATGACGACCTGACCCTCGCGAGCTCCCGGTGGTGGCGTCGTGACGACTCCATCGGCCGGGTCGAACGCGGTTACCATGAGCAAGTTTTGCTCCTGGCCCAGTATTTCTACGCGACGTTCGGCCAAGGTATCGCCTTCGACAACCCAGACCTGATCGCGCGAGAAGAGTCCCGACTCGGGTATTCCGAGTGCGGAATCTACGATGTCGCCTTCGATGTAGACGCTGACGAACTCTCCGAGTGTCAGCTGATCATTGGCCTCGGTGCGAATAAAGAGCTTACCGAGTCGAGTGAACTCATCCAAAACGGCACCCTGACGAACAACGCTGCCCCTAAATTTCCGGTCCGTCGCGAAATCGGAAACAACCCGCGCAGAGCGACCAAGCGGATTTCCGATACGTCGAAGGTCGTCCGATGAAACCGGTGCAACGACTTCGAGATTATCTATCGAGTACATTGAGCCGACGGCGACCGTTCCGGTAACAACCTGCCCAAGATCGAGCTGTGTATCGATGACCCGGGCATCGAATGGCGCATAGACCTTCGTTCGCTTCAGGGACAGGTCGGCTATCGCTCGCGCCGCTTCGCCAGCCTTAATGCGCGCATTCGCTGCAGCGATTTGGGGAACCCGGGCGATCAGATCAGGAATGTCGCGATCCGGATTACTGGACTGGTAAATTCTCTTCTCTGCCGTCGCCTCTGCTTCGAGACGAATCAAATCGCTTCTTGCAATTTCTATGTCGGCCAGCGTGCGCTCTACAGCGAGTTCGTAATCTGAGGGCTCGATCTCAAAGAGAAGCTCGCCTTTGCTAATCCTTTCGCCGGGCCGAAACTTCGGTGACACTTGAATAACCTTGCCGCTCACTTGAGGCACGATATTGGTGATCGTGCCGGCCGCGACTGTCCCGGTTAAAGTCAGGTCAGGACGATAACTCGATACTGCGGGCGCCATGACGGTTACCGTCAGGCGCGCTGCCGGTTTTGCCGTGCGCACGGGGGCAGGGTCCGGGCTGAGGGACGCGGACAGAAGGACCGAGCCACCCACCACGGCGACGACGATAGCCAGTTGCAGCCAACCGGCGTGGCGTTCGAAGAATGCAATCATGAGTTTTCCACAAAATATACTTTCGCCTAGGATCGCACGAATCGGTTTGCTTATGTGTTTCCTGATGTAACAGGAAACGGTGCTGATTCAGGCTCAGTCTTGCCTTGTGGAGCGGCAATAGCGGTTCCGATTTCGGCACTGATCTCAATCGTCTTTTGTATCACGGCATATTCCGGACCTTTGCTGACGTCGAGTTGGTGGGTACCGACTGGTAACATACGATTCGTATTCGCCATCGATGCAGATAAAGAAACGATTCTCATGCGGTCAGGCGGGTATCTTGGCGTGGCTTGATTAAAGGAAAATCTGTTTGTCGCGGTTGTGAATCATCAACGCATGGTCTGACGGCAATTGTCGACCTTCAACTTCGACGGGTTCCGAAAATTCCTTCCTTACCCATGCCTTCGTACCAAATGAATCGCCGTAAGCCGACGAGAGCACGCGCGCAATGTTGGGCGCCGTCCGGTCAACTGTCACCGTACCGTGTGCGCCGGAAAATTCGTGTGCCAGTGCAACGCCACCATTCAACAGCATCAGGATTACGCTGATGGACTGAACTGATCTAATTGCTTGCACGATATACAACCTCACCGTTCAGCAAAGTAAGCACCGGTTTCACGTCTTTCAATTCAGCGACAGGGATCGAATACAGATCGCGATCCCACAGCACAATATCGGCAAGCTTTCCTTCCTCGATGGAGCCCACTTTCTGCTCGAGGAATACCTGCCGTGCTGCATTGATGGTGTAGGCCCGTAGCGTCTCGTGAACTGAAATCGATTCATCCGTGCCCCAGGGGTTTTCCCCATACGTGCCCAACATCGTCTCGCGTGCAGAGGCAGCCCACAAGGCATAGCGGGGTGCATACGGGGATACGTCGAAATCGGAACTACCGGCCCATTTGATACCACGCTCCTGAAAAGTTCTAAGCGGCAATACCTGCGGGCTTCGCTCAGACCCGAAATTACCGGCGTATGCATCGCCGATCCACCATAGGAATGCAGGCTGAACCTCCGGATAGGCGGCGTCATAGTCGCGTTGCAGTTTCACCATCAGGTCCATGGCATGAACGGTCGGCAGGTTGCTGTGAATGATGCTGTGCCGGAGACCCGGTGTCGGCTTGTCGGCAAGAACGCGAGCGTAACTGTCCAGCGTAAAATCAATTGCACGATCCCCGATTGCATGCGTGCCAATGTGCACACCCGCCTCGTGGAACAGGCGAATTTGCGCTAGCAACAGATCCGTCTCCAGGTAGGTCAGGCCCGTATTGCCCTCATCAACTTCGGTGAAGTTTTCGTTCCAGTCGTCGTACATCCATGCGGTTCGCGCTGTGCCGCTGCCGTCAATATAGATCTTCACGCCGCCCGATATAAGATCAACTGCATCGCCACCCGGGTTCAATATCGGCTTTATGTGCTGCAAAAGCTCGCGGGCTTCAGTCATCGTATCGGGGACACGCCAAAGCACGAATACCCGAACGCTCAGATCGCCATTCTCGTTTATCGTTTTGTAGGCATCCCAGTGGCGCTGATCAATCTCGGGGTCTTTGATTGTCGTGATGCCCTCTGCGTTGAGGAGTCCAACCTGTTCTGTCACGCCCCTGACAAAATCTTCCACGGAAACAGGCGGCGTGATACCGGCAACAAGCGCCATCGCCTGATCAGCCAGAATTCCGCTGGGGTTGCCGGCGTCGTCACGACCAATGACGCCACCATCAGGGTCGGGTGTACCGGCATCGATGCCGGCAAGTTCCAGCGCTCGTGTATTTGCCACACCGTAGTGTGCCGATGTGTGCAGCAGCCATACAGGATTGTCAGGTGATACGTCGTCGAGGTCGGCGGCGGTCAGGTCTCGTTGCTCGAGCAATTTGCCCGCGTCCCATCTCGAGCCGATCACCCACTTTCCTGCGTCGAGGTTATCGACGGCGAGCCGGACCTGTTCCTTAACATCATCGATACTCGTCACTGCCGGGTATTCGATATTCAGCGGCGATCTATCGCCAAGCGCGCCCCAGGCAAAATGATTGTGCGTGTCTATGAACCCGGGCGTTACCGTATTCCCCCCGGCGTCAATGACCTCAGTGTGCGGTCCCGCGAGCAGCCGAATTGCCTCTGTTGTGCCAACATCGGTAATCCTGTTGCCACTTACCGCTACTGCCCCGGCGATGGAATCTGCTGCGTTCATCGTGGCGACCTGGGCGTTAAGCAGAATCAGATCCGGTGCCCTCGCGTCTGACGGTTGCTCACCACAAGCCGACACACACAGAGTTAGCACGCCCAGAGTCAGTCTCACTGGTGGTGGGCTTATTCCCATTGGTCTCTCCTCTGCGCAACGCAGTGCGTATTATTGCCTGATCCAGACAATTTCAGGACGCCTATCAATTTAGTCAGTCAGTTCTTGCAAGCAACCTTTGGAATCAGGACGAAGTTTTGAGTGGGTGTCCTCATTTAACACCCAATTAACAAACGCGATGTCGTTCGTCGTGTCCTGACGTCACATCTAATCGCATGCCGGTCGCTTGTCATTGCTGTGGCCGTAGAACGCGACAATTCTCCAGTCGCCGGCAATCTTTTGTAGTACGTAAAGCGTTGTCCTGATGGCGGGCGCAATGGCGTTGCCCTGATTGTCCATTCTTGAATAACGGGTATCAACAAGTGCCAGGTTGTCGGACGCAACGCATATTTTCAAATCTGCGATTTTCGACTCAACCCAGCCCTGCGCCTCTATTTGTTCGTATAGCGTTCGCAAATTTTCCACGGCTGCCTCTGGGTCAGCCAGAACGCGGTGACCGGATCCGCCACCGATATGCACGGGCGTGGAATAAATTTCGTTCGCAACCTTGTGCATATCTTTTTCATTAAATGTCGCGAAATACTCGTAAAGCCTGGCACCGGCATCTTCTGCATCGTCGGCGACAGCAAAATTACATACAAGTAGTGCCAGTAGCGTAGTAAGCGCAATTCTCATCGTGGTACCCCCATTCAGGCAGAAATTTCCAGTGGACCATTCCCTGGATTGTAGCGTGAGTTCATGATTTGGCTATTCTTGCATGTCCAAATATTCTTGGTGTTCATGATGTATATTCAGCGATCAAACAAACAACAGAATGGGGTTCCAAGATGCGTTCTATCAAGTCATTTAATTTGACCCTGGTTTTATGCCTTTTGACTTCGGTTAGTTACGCGCAGGACAAACCGAATATCGTTCTCGTCTTCATGGATAACTTCGGCTGGGGCGAGCCGGGTTTCAATGGTGGTGGCATCGTTCGTGGCGCTGCGACACCAAGATTGGATCAGATAGCATCGGAAGGACTTCGGCTTACGAACTTTAATGTTGAGGTGCAATGCACACCATCGCGTTCTGCGCTCATGACCGGCCGCTACGCCATACGCAGTGGAAACGGGACGGTACCGCTGGGCGAGGGTTTGTATGGCCTGGTTCAGTGGGAAGTTACGATGGCGGAAATGCTCTCAGCGGCAGGGTATGCCACCGGTATGTACGGAAAGTGGCACCTCGGGCGCACTGAAGGGCGCTTTCCGACGGACCAGGGATTCGACGAATGGTACGGAGTTCCTAATTCGACCGATGAATCTGTTTACTCGTCGCTGGAAGGCTTTGCCGAAAGCGGTCTTTCAGAAACCTTCGTTATGGAAGCTAAAAAGGGCAGCGCCCCAACCAAAGTTCGTCCCTACCGTCTGGATTATCGACCGCTCATTGATCGTGATCTGACAGACAGGGCAATCAGCTTCATCAAGCGGCAAGCTGCTGCCGAGCAGCCATTTTTCGTTTACCTGCCGTACACGGCTACACACTTTCCGACAATGCCCCACCCGGACTTTGTCGGCAAATCCGGGAATGGTCCGTGGGGCGATTTGCTGATGCAGATCGACAGCTACGTCGGGGAATTACTGGATACGTTAGATGCGGCAGGCATTGCGGAGGACACAATCGTTATTTTTACGGCTGATAACGGTCCCGAGGCGTTGAGTTCCGGTGAAACCTCTCTCACCGTAGAAACTGCCGTACACGGTTCCGCGGGGCCGTGGCGCTCGACGCTGTTTACCGGCTACGAGGGTGCGCTTCGCGTGCCTTTCGCTGTTCGCTGGCCGGGTAAGATTGAAGCTGGCAGTGTGAGCGATGAGATCGTGCACGCGATGGATCTTTTTCCAACGTTGGCGAGCATTTCTGGCGGTAAGGTGCCCGACGATCGCGTCATCGACGGCATTGACATGTCCAGGTTCCTGTTTGGGCAGAATGCGGAATCCGGTCGCGAAGGCTTCATCGTCTACATGGGAAATGACATATTTGGTGTGAAATGGAGGGACTGGAAGTTGCATTTCAAAGAGCAGACTGGCTGGAATGGAGTGCTGCGCGAGTACTCGATGCCCCGCGCCTACAATCTCATGAATGATCCCCAGGAACGCGATAACGTGCTCTTTCCCCATACCTGGGTGCCTAAGGCCGCGTTGCCGCAACTGGAAGAGCACGTGGCCTCGTTGAAGAAGTTTGCCCCGGTCCCGACTGGTGCGCCGGATCCCTACAAGCCGCCGAAATAACCAGGCAACGTCAGGCGTATCCGGCGCAGCTGCTGCTTTGAAAATCAAAAAGGAAAACTCGTATGACAATGTTGCCGGATTTTAAACTCGAAACGCACTTCTCAAAGTGGGAATTTAAGGCGCGCTACCACCTGACAGCGTCGGATGCCGAGAGCATATCAATGCGCGATCTTTTGGCGCTGGCAACAGCCGAGGAACGCGAAGAGTTCGAAGGACTGTGGCTCGGCTATACGGAGACGTTCGGTGCACCTGATCTGCGTGAGGCGATCGCGTCTACCTACGAAAATCGTGAGGCTGGCGAGATTCTCTGTTTTGCGGGCGCGAGCGAGGGCATCTTTGCAGCTAATTCCGTGATGCTCGACAAGGACAGCCACGCCATTGTCGTAACGCCCAACTATCAGTCCCACGAGACTTTGCCGATAGCCATCTGTGCGGCGACTGGTATTCCGCTCGACCCCGATGATGGATGGTCACTCGATATTGACAGGGTGGCTGACGCCGTGCGACCGAACACGAAGTTGGTCACCATCAATTTCCCGCATAACCCGACTGGCGCGATCCTGTCGCCTGATCGATACGATGCGCTGATCCAGTTGTGTCGAAAGCATGGCATCTACATATTGCACGACGAAATCTTTAATGGCCTCGGCCCGACGGGAACAGAATATTTACCCTTTGTCGCGGATATTTATGAACGCGGATTGTCGCTGAACGTGATGTCCAAGTCGTATGGCTTGCCGGGACTTCGGATCGGCTGGATCGCCTGTGCTGATGGCGACGTGATCGCGAAGATGGAGCGTATGAAGCACTATCTGTCGATCTGCAGCTCTGGTCCGAGTGAGCGGCTGGCGAAGATCGCAGTGAACAATCGTAACAAACTGCTCGCGCGCAATTGTTCGATTGTCGACGAGAATCTGCCGAAGTGGGAGGCATTCTTTGCCCGCTATCCTGACTTGTTTGACTGGCGGCGTCCCGACGGATCCTGCATGGCATTCCCGCGGTACATGGGAGCCGAAGGCGTTGAACAGTTCACGCGAACGCTGCTGGAAGAGAGCGGCGTTTTGTTATTACCAAGCACAATATACAGATCAGAGCTCGGACCGACACCCAATGACCGCTTCCGTCTCGGCTATGGTCGCAAGGGTCTTGACGAAGGGTTAGCTGCGCTCGAAGCTCATGTCAGGCAAAATATCCAATGAAGATCACGTAGGTACTAAAGTTCTTTTTCGAGCCGATTTTTCTGATATTCAGACCGGCCCCTTTTATTCTATCCGCCGCAGCGCGCCAACAGCATCAACACAATGACGCCTATTATCGATCCGACGTAGAACTTCATGGAAACGGTTTTGCCTTCCATACCTGCCATCACATCAGCGGTATTTTTCCGCAGGCCGGCCAACGGGTCAGGCCCTTTCGTGAATTGCGGACCGTCCTGAGTTGAGGCCTGCTCTTGTTGTTCTGCGGCTGGATCAACTGCGGCGTCCTCGTTGGCAGGCGTTTCCGGAGTATCGTTTTTGTTGTTATCGCTCACAGTTTCTCTCCGATAGTTTTTAGCCGGACCCACTGTCGTCGGCAGGATGTATTTTGGCATACGCCGTCCGCCACCGGGCGACTTTCGTGACTACATGACTGCAATATCTCCGCAGCCGAACATGCGCGCTAGTCTTGCTCGTTCCAACCGTACTCGACGAGGAGAGGGCGGTGTCGGCCGGTGCGCCGCAACGACTCGCTTTCGAGTCTGAACCGTTCCAGCGTTTCGGGCGGTGATCCTTCCGTATCCATGATGAATCCAGAACGCATCGTTAGTCCCTGCGGGCCGAATAGCTGATAGTCGAGTGTGCCGGACGGAAAAGGAGTCTGGCGACCGTCCCACGTCCAGGCGGTGGAACCATCCAGGTGATAAAGCTCTGCAGAGATCAGGCCTGCGTGCGCTGACGTGTAGAAGCCGCTTAGCGAAATCAGCGGCATCGGGCCGTTTACCGGGTTGAAGTCACCGGCAATGACTATGCCGTCGACCGACGTGCGTTGGAGTACTTGCTGAATGAGCCGACGAATCTCGCGAGCTTCGACTCGACGCCGGTATTCTTGCCAGCTGTCCTGGTCGTCACCGCAGCACTGCAGATCCATGATCACTGTCAACAATCGTCGGCCACCCGAGAGGATGATGGCCCCGTTCACCGGGATTCCACCGTCCATGCCATAGTTTTCGTAAGCGAGTTCCTTGCTCGACATGTGCTCGCGGAGGTAGCGTCGATCCGCAGCGGGATAGGGAACAATCGATGAGAATTCCGGCAATGGTTCCTGTGACGCGCGGCTGGCGATGACGCAGCGTTGCCGCCCACCGCTCACGCCAATATTGACTTTCCATGGCTCGTTTTCGCCGGGACGCAGGTTTTCAAGTGAATTCGAAAACTCCTCATCGGTTGCCGATGGCGCAACTTCGTCAAGAAGCACAATGTCGGGATCAGCCCAAAGTAGCAGGGACCGAAATTCCTGCTGCTGAGACGAGTAAGCGTCGTCCGAGATATTCCAGGACATGACCCGGAATCCTGCGTCGTTGGTCGGGCGTTCGTCAGCCGTGCTTGACGCGGATACAAATGCGAGAAGCAGGATCACCCAAATCGAACTGACGGAAAATCTCATCGGCATATTCTAACTGCAGAATAAGAGAAAGTGGCTGAAGGTCAGATCGGCAACACTAGCCGTTCCCTATTAAATCACCAGGAGTCGCTCATTTGCTGTGGGGGCGGATTATTTGATCGTGGCTCTGGCTGATCAACGTCACTGCTTGTATCCAATACCTCCAGGTAGGGCATTCGGGCCACCTCAAGATAGCGTTGATCGTCAGCGCGGGAAAATGCATTGAAATGGATGCCAACAAATCCATTGGCACTGACCCCCAGGAACAGTCGTCTCTGGCCAAATTCTGCGAGCGTGAGGAATGACAAACTGCGCAACTGGCTAACGCGCCCATACATACTGGTATCCTGAAATTCGATACTGGCTATTGAGTCTGGCGAGTCATCCGGTTGAGCCGTTGTTGCAACGGGGTATCGCAATTGCCACAGGTATGAGAACTCCCGCTCCGCGTCGGTCACTGTAGTGGCCCGCGATTCCAGCGGTATAGGTATAGGTTCAGGGTCGGTATCGGTGCTTATTGCATCATCAGCAAGGCTAGCCGCAGCAAGCAGTATGCTGACAGGGAACAGTGTCATCCAATTCGCTTTAAGCATGACGTCACTCAGATGATTTAATTTAAACTGTATCGAGCCACCCCAATGTGCCAAAAATGCTCCTTATATACGTCTGTCTGCATCACATCGATGGCAATTAAGTACGCCTTGGTTTATGTAAAATCATTGTGTCATTGCTACGCGGGCAACGTGCGCTGCCCTCCGGAGGCGATCAGGTAACCTACAAGCAACCGGGCCGCCAGTAACAGCTGTCATTTATGGCAGGAAAGCCGGGGAAAATCGGCAACGGCTTATTCACCCGGAGCCATTGCAAACAGCCATATCAGCCCCTATAATTCGCGCCCTGTACGATGGGGCGGTTAGGCCACGAACGTGTTTTTTCAGCATTGCTGCTAAAGACAATCTCGCATCCCCGCTATCAATTTTCTTGGTAGATAAGAAGCCCCGACATGGGGTTTTTTGTTGCCCGGCATTCGCGTCGAGCGGCAATATCGTGCAGATGAGAATGGGCTATATGCCCATTTTTTGGTTTTAGAACATATAGTTATTGATTTTTAGTGAAGTAATTTCTAGATGACGAAAGACGAACTGACAAAGTTGATTGAACCTGCGATTGAGCAGCTGGGCTTCGAATTATCGGATTTCGAGCTGAAAATCGGTGGGCAGGATGGCGTTGTGCGATTGTTTATCGATAGTCCGAACGGGATCACGCTGGAGGATTGTGAAAGCGTCAGCCGTCAGGTCAGCGCGATTCTTATTGTTGAGGACCCTGTTTCCGAAAATTACTCGCTGGAAGTGTCATCGCCAGGCCTGGACCGGACGTTGACAAAGCTGGCCCATTTTCAGCGATTTACCGGTGAAGACGTACGCGTCAAGCTGCGTTTCCCAATCGCCGGGCGACGGAATTTTCGCGGTGCATTGCGGGCCGCTGATGAGGAAAAAATTGAAATCGAGGTAGATGGCGAAGCACACAGTTTGCCGTTGGCAACTATCGAATCTGCCCGACTTGTCCCGACCGCTGGTCAGGGATAGCAGAAAACTGGAGTAGTAAGACGATGAGTAAAGAGATATTGATGGTGGTTGACGCCGTTTCTAACGAAAAAGGCGTCGAGAAGGACGTCATATTCGAAGCGATCGAAGCGGCACTGGCTTCTGCGACACGCCGGCGTCATGGTGAAGATATCGAAGTGCGTGTTGCTATCGATCGCGAAGACGGCAGCTACGAGACATTTCGTCGCTGGCTTGTTTTTGCAGACGAGTCTACCGAGCTCGAGGTTCCTGATCGTGAATTGCGCATGATCGACGCCGTAGACGTCGACGAGAATGCAGAGCCTGGCGGCTATGTCGAGGTGCCGATGGAATCTGTCGAATTCGGACGCATCGCAGCGCAGACGGCGAAGCAGGTCATCGTGCAGAAAGTACGCGAGGCTGAACGCGAGCAGGTTGTAGAGGAATATAAAGACCGCGAGGGTGAGATGCTCTCCGGGCTGGTCAAGCGTGTTGACCGCAACGGTGTCTATATTGATCTGGGTGGCAACGCCGAGGGGTTCGTCGCACGGGATCAGATGGTGCCACGCGAGCCCGCACGTCCGCATGACCGAATGAAAGCACTGCTTGTCGAGGTACGCTCGGAACAGCGTGGCCCACAATTATTCATGACCCGCACAACGCCGGAATTCCTGGTTGAGCTCTTCAAAATCGAGGTGCCGGAAGTAGGCCAGGGCTTGATCGAGATTCTTGGCTCGGCCCGCGATCCCGGGCTGCGTGCAAAAATTGCAGTGAAAAGTAATGACTCCCGTATCGATCCGGTTGGCGCGTGCGTTGGCATGCGCGGCTCGCGCGTGCAGGCGGTGTCAAACGAACTGGCCGGCGAACGTGTGGATATTATTCTGTGGGACGAAAATCCGGCGCAATTCGTTGTGAACTCAATGTCGCCTGCTGAGGTTGTTTCTATCGTCATGGATGAGGATACGCACAGCATGGACATTGCGGTTGACGAGGAAAAACTGTCGCAAGCGATTGGTCGTGGCGGGCAAAACATACGTCTTGCCAGCGAACTCACCGGTTGGGAATTGAATGTCATGACCGAGACAGACGCCGAGCAAAAGAGCGAATCAGAAATGCGCGTATTGCTCGAATTGTTTTCGAAGCAGCTCGACGTCGACGAAGAGGTCGCACTGATCCTCGTGCAGGAAGGCTTCTCAACCATCGAAGAAGTTGCCTACGTTCCAACTGGTGAGCTGGTTGATATCGATGAATTCGATGAAGACATCGTCAACGAATTGCGCAACAGGGCACGTGATGTGCTCCTGACGCAGGCGATCGTCAGTGAAGAAAAAATTGATGAGGCGCAACCGGCCGAAGACCTGTTGACCCTCGAAGGTATGGACAAGAGCCTGGCATTCACGCTGGCAAGCAAGGGCGTGGTAACGCGCGAAGACCTGGCTGAGCTGGCGACGGACGATTTGCTCGAGCTAAATGAGATGGATCAGGAAGAGGCTGCGGCGCTGATTATGAAAGCCCGTGCGCACTGGTTCGAAGCGGAACAACAGGCCTGATCGCGGCTTATACGGAGTTTTACTATGGCTGAAGTCACCGTTACACAATTTGCGGATGTGCTTAAAGTACCGGTCGAGAAGTTGCTGACGCAGCTCGACGATGCCGGTATCAAGGTTAGTGGTTCGGACGACATGATCAGCGAGGATTCAAAACTCGAGTTGTTGACGTATTTGCGTCGCAGGCATGGTCAGGACGAGTCAGAAAAGACGGATGCTGCCCCAAAGCGCATTACGCTGCGGCGCAAATCGCAGTCAGAGCTGAGGCTGTCTGGTTCGCAGGGCCGTTCAAGAACGGTCAATGTCGAGGTTCGTCGTAAGCGTACCTACATGAAACGCGATGTGCTGGAAAAAGAGGCGCAGGCGAAGCAGGACGAGCTTGATAAGCAGAAGGCTGACGAGCTGGCGAAAATTGAGGCCGAGAAAGCAGAGGTGGAACGGCTGGCGGCAGAAAAAGTCGACGCTGTTCGTGCCGCGGAGGCGGAAAAAGACAAGCTCAAGGAAGATGAAGCCAAGCAAAGCGCTGAAGCCGAGGCGCGTGAAGAGGCCGTGAAAGCCGCCGCAGCTGCTGAAGAAAAAGCCCGCGTGGTAAAAGCGGAGCAGGAATCGAAAGAGCGCCGCAACAAGGACAAAGAAAAGAAAAAAGGCAAGGGTGCAGCGACACGCTATGGCCGCCAGGAATTGCATGTCGTCGGTGGCAAAGGTGGCCGACGAAAACGCAAGACGCCGGCTCGCCGCCGGGCTGTTTCCGTTAGTTCTGACGGCCAGCATGGTTTTGAAATGCCAACCGCGCCGGTCATTCATGAAGTTGAGATTCCGGAAAATATCGCGGTGTCAGAATTGGCGCAGAAGATGGCCGTTAAAGGCAATGAAGTGGTCAAGGTGCTGTTCAATATGGGCGCCATGGTTACCATCAACCAGGTCATTGATCAGGACACGGCCATTCTGGTTGTCGAAGAACTCGGCCACACGGCTAAAGCGGTTAGCGGCGATGATGTTACTGAGCGTCTGCTGGTCAGCGAGGAGCCTGCGGGCGAAACGGTTGCACGCGCTCCTGTCGTTACGATCATGGGTCATGTCGATCATGGCAAGACGTCACTGCTCGATTACATTCGGCGTACCAAGGTTGCTGATGCTGAGGCAGGCGGAATTACGCAGCATATCGGTGCCTACGCGGTCGATACGGACAAGGGAAAAATTACTTTCCTGGATACGCCCGGGCACGCGGCGTTTACGCAGATGCGTGCACGCGGGGCGCAGGCGACGGATATCGTTATTCTTGTCGTCGCCGCAGATGATGGCGTAAAGCCACAAACCATCGAGGCAATTGAACACGCCAAGGCTGCCAAAGTGCCGATCGTGGTAGCGGTAAACAAAATGGACAAGGAAGCCGCCGATCCGGAACGGGTACGCAATGAACTGTCGCAGCACGAGATTATTTCCGAATCATGGGGCGGTGAGAACCTGTTCGCAGAAGTATCGGCGGAGACCGGTGAGGGTATCGATGCACTTTTGGACGCGATTCTGCTGCAAGCTGAGGTAATGACCCTGGAGGCTGTTGCAGAAGGGCCAGCACAGGGCATCGTTATCGAGTCAAGTCTCGAGAAAGGTCGCGGTGCCGTTGCAACGTTACTCGTACAGTCAGGTACCCTGAAACAGGGCGACATGATCATTGCCGGTGAAGAATATGGTCGTGTTCGCAACATGTTCGACGAGACTCACAAGACCGTTACAGAGGCCGGACCTTCCAGCCCGGTAGTGGTCCTTGGGTTATCTAAAACGCCGGCGTCAGGAGACGATTTCCAGGTCGTTAAGAACGAACGCAGGGCGCGCGAAGCTGCCGAATCCCGCCAGGCGAAAGCTCGCGAAGTGAAGCTTGCTCGGCAGCAGGCATCAAATCTCGAGGATGTATTCAGCCAGATGACCGAAGCGGGCGTCAGCACCGTACCGGTGTTGATCAAATCGGACGTGCACGGCAGTACCGAGGCGCTCCGCGATGCTTTGAACAAGCTCTCCACTGATGAAGTAAGGGTGAAAGTGGTCAGTTTCGGCGTGGGTGGTATCACTGAGTCCGATGTAACACTCGCCTCAGCATCGAAAGCCGTCATTATTGGTTTCAACGTTCGCGCCGACAGCGCCGCCAGAAACGCGATCAAAGAGACTGGCGTTGATGTTCGTTACTACAGCATCATTTATGAAGCGATCGACGACGTAAAAGCCGCACTCAGCGGGCTGCTAGCTCCTGAAATTCGGGAAAATATTGTTGGGTTGGCAGAGGTCAAGGAAGTCTTTACCTCGCCGAAGCTCGGCGATATTGCCGGCAGCATTGTCACGGAAGGCTACGTTAAGAGAGACAATCCGCTGCGTGTTTTGCGCGACAATGTCGTCATTTATGAAGGCGAGCTCGAATCACTGCGCCGTTTCAAGGATAACGTCAACGAAGTCCGCTCTGGTACAGAATGCGGCATCGGTGTGAAGAACTACAACGATGTTAAACCAGGTGATCAGATCGAGTGTTTCGAGCGCATTGAAGTTGCTCGGACGATAGATTAAACGAACTAAACGGTTTTTCGGTCGGATTTAAAAAGATGCCACGCGAATTTTCACGCAACCAACGCCTTGGTGCCCAGATGCAGCGCTCGCTGAGCGAATTGCTGCGATTTGAGACCAAGGACCCTGGCCTTGCCGATGTCGCCTTGACCGGCGTTGAGCTCTCAAAGGATCTCAGTGTGGCGAAGATCTATTTCAATCTGCTCAATCCTGATGATGATCCACAGCCGGCGCTTAAAGGCTTAAAACGTGCCGCTGGATTCTTGCGCAGCAAGCTGGGTGCGTCATTGTCAGTCAGGCACATTCCGGAGCTTCGTTTCGTGTACGACGACAGTATTGCGCGCGCGGCTGAGATGAGCCGTTTGATCGATACCGCTAATACCCCGCTTAAATGACCGAGCAATCAAGTAAACAAGAGCGACCGAAAGCTGTCGCTGTAGATGGCTTGCTGCTGCTGAACAAGCCGGCAGGGCTGACGTCGAACCAGGCACTACAGAAGGTCAAGCACCTGCTGCGGGCGAAAAAAGCCGGTCATACCGGCAGCCTGGATCCGGCAGCAACCGGCATGTTGCCTTTGTGTTTTGGTGAGGCAACCAAGGTTTGTGCCTATCTTCTGGCGGCGGACAAGACTTATCGGGTAACGGCGAAACTCGGCGAGGCTACTGATACCGCTGATGCCGATGGAACGATAAATGCAACGGCGGCAGTTCCTGACCTCGCCGTTAAGGATTGGGAAAAGATCATAGCCGGATTCAAAGGCGATACTTTGCAGGTGCCGCCTATGTATTCGGCACTCAAGAAAAACGGCAAGCGCCTGTATGAGCTGGCGCGCGCGGGACAGGTTGTTGAGCGTGACGCACGCCCGATTACGGTCCACGACATTAGTTTGCTGGAATTTAGTGGCACGCGGCTGGTGTTGACGGTTCATTGCTCCAAAGGCACCTATATAAGAACGCTGGTCGAAGATATTGCCAAAGCGGCAGGAACCCTGGCGCATACGGTCCGCCTGCACCGGGAAACCGTCGGCGATTTTGAGGCTTCTGACATGCTCGACATGGATGGTGCTGAGCAGCTTGCTGAAAATGGCCCCGAGGCATTGCGTGGGCGACTGCAACCGGCGGATGTGGCCCTGGCCAGCTGGCCGGAGTGCCAGGTCGAGGCTGCAGCGGGCGAGCGCTTTAGTGGTGGGCAGGCCGTGCAGACTGAGGTCGAGGGCAGGGCAGTACTTGTAAGGGTTTATGGCGAAAACCATCGTTTTCTTGGTGTCGGTGAGCTCACTGGCGAGGGCACCGTAGCACCGCGGCGGGTTTTCAGGTTAGCAGGCTGATCCAGACTTATGGGGCAGCAATTTTTTAAATTGGGCATCAGGCAAAAAAAGCCTGATATTTTCGTATTTTATGCTGTTACTGGACCGAAACTGACGCTAGAATAGCGCGCTCAAAATATAGGGCCAGAAAATAGTAAGAACGATTGGAGTTTCTTAGAAATGTCACTTACCAGTGAAAATAAAAGCAGTATCGTCGCAGATTACGCGCGCGACGAAGACGACACCGGGTCACCTGAGGTTCAGGTTGCCTTGCTGTCCGCAAGAATTTCAGAGCTGACCGATCACTTCGGTGAGCACAAGAAGGATCACCACTCCCGGCAGGGTCTTCTGAAAATGGTTAACAAGCGACGCAAGCTGCTTGATTACCTCAAGAAGAAAGACCAGAACCGGTATCGCGAGCTGATTTCCCGGCTCGGTCTCCGCCGTTAACAGTTAACCGGCGCCACAGGCAATGACCTAATCTATGTTTCGGCCCTGCGATGGGGCGAGATGAATGGTCGTGCCATTAGATAAATCATTCGAGTAATAAAGTGAAAGCAATTAAAAAGACGTTCCAATATGGTGAACATGAAGTATCCATAGAAACCGGCGCGATCGCGCGTCAGGCAAGCGGATCAATAATGGTCAATATGGCCGATACCGTTGTGCTGGTTACTGCAGTAGGCAAGAAGAAGGCTGATCCTGGCCGTGATTTCTTTCCACTGACGGTCAACTACCAGGAAAAGACTTATGCAGCCGGCAAGATTCCCGGCGGCTTTTTCAAACGCGAAGGTCGTCCGGGCGAAAAAGAAATTCTGACGTGCCGTCTGATCGATCGTCCGATTCGTCCGTTGTTTCCAAAAGGATTCAAGAACGAAGTACAGATTATCGCCACAGTCGTGTCGCTGAATCCCGATGTCGATCCTGACATTCCGGCTTTGATCGGTGCATCGGCTGCGCTGGCAATATCCGGCATGCCGTTCGCTGGTCCGATCGCCGCAGCAAAAGTTGGTTACAAAGATGGCGCATACGTCCTGAATCCGGGTCGCGCTGCTGTCGCAGAGTCAGATCTTGAGCTGGTAGTCGCTGGAACCACTGACGCGGTCCTGATGGTCGAATCCGAAGCCAATATTCTTTCGGAAGAGGTCATGCTTGGTGCTGTCATGTTCGGTCATGAGCAATTGCAGACTGCGATCGTTGCTATCAACGAACTCGTTGCAGAAGCAGGCAAAGAATCCTGGGGCTGGGAAGGCGCTGCTACGGATGAAGAGCTTGAATCGGCGGTTGCTGCTGCAGCTGAAAGCGGGCTGGCAGAGGCTTACCAGATTACAGATAAGATGGAGCGTCAGTCCAAGGTTGGTGCCACTAAATCGGCTGCCATGGAATCACTGGCAGATGGCGACGATGCTCGCTGGTCCGGAGATGATGTCAAAGGCGCTTTGTCCAGGCTTGAGAAACGTATTGTCCGTGGCAGAGTTATTGCCGGCGATTCACGAATCGATGGTCGCGACCACAGCACGGTGCGTCCTATCAATGTTGAAGTTGGTCTCCTGCCGCGCGCTCACGGTTCTTCCTTGTTTACCCGTGGCGAGACACAGGCAATTGTTGCGACCACCCTGGGTACCGGTCGCGATGCTCAGATGATCGACGCGATCGAGGGCGAACGAAAAGATCCGTTTATGTTCCATTACAACTTCCCTCCATTCTGCGTAGGTGAGACAGGCTTCGTTGGTTCGCCAAAACGCCGTGAAATCGGTCATGGCAAACTTGCCCGGCGTGGCATTGAGGCAGTAATGCCGGATTCGGAAGAATTTCCATATGTCATTCGCATCGTTTCAGAAATCACCGAATCGAATGGTTCAAGCTCGATGGCATCAGTGTGTGGCGCCAGTTTGTCACTGATGGATGCAGGCGTGCCGATCAAAGCACCGGTTGCCGGCGTCGCGATGGGACTCGTTAAGGAAGGCGAAAAATTCGCTGTCCTCACAGATATTCTCGGCGACGAGGATCACCTGGGCGATATGGACTTCAAAGTGGCTGGTACCGACCAGGGTATTACCGCATTGCAAATGGATATCAAGATCCAGGGCATTACCAAAGAAATCATGAGTACTGCGCTTGATCAGGCCAAAGACGCTCGATTGCATATCCTGCAAGAGATGAACAAGGTTATCGAATTGCCGCGTGAGGAAATGTCCGAGTGGGCACCGACCATCATTACTTTCAAGATCGATCCCGAGAAGATTCGTGATGTGATCGGTAAGGGTGGATCGGTTATTCGGGCTATGACTGAAGAGACTGGTGCATCTATCGATCTCGACAACGACGGTACGGTGAAAATAGCCTCTGTCGATGGCGCTTCAGGACGAGAGGCACGACGTCGTATCGACCTCATTACCGCGGATGTCGAGGTTGGTCGAATATACGACGGCAAGGTAGTGCGATTGATGGACTTCGGTGCATTTGTCAGCATCCTGCCGGGCAAAGACGGTCTCGTACACATTTCGCAGATATCCAACGAACGTGTTGAGAAAGTCAGCGACAAGTTGTCCGAAGGCGACGAAGTCAAGGTCAAAGTCCTTGAAGTCGATCGACAGGGCAGGGTACGTCTGAGTATGAAGGAAGTGGAAGCTGAGTAAGAGCTAACGACTGGCACATACTCGTGGGAGCGGCTTTAGCCGCGAATTTTCACGGGTACCTGGCCATTCGCGGCTAAAGCCGCTCCCACAGCAAGCAGTTGAAATTGACGGTGCGATGATTCAGTTCATCGTGCTGTTTTTTTTGCATGAAAGAAGTGGACGCTGCGTTGCGACCAGCGATTGGCACGGACTCGTGGGAGCGGCTTTAGCCGCGAATGCCTACGGGGCCAGCCATTCGCGGCTAAAGCCGCTCTCACAGCAAGTAGTTGAAATTGACGGTGCGATGATTCAGTTCATCGCGCCGTTTTTTTTTGCATGAAAGAAGTGGACGCTGCGTTACGACCAGCGATTGGCACGGACTCGTGGGAGCGGCTTTAGCCGCGAATGCCTACGGGGGCCAGCTATTCGCGGCTAAAGCCGCTCCCACAGCAAGCAGTAGACAATCAACGACGCGATGATCTGAATCATCGCGCCGTTTTTTTATCCGTATAGTTTCTTGTAAGTCTGCACGAAATATTCCATTTCATGCGGTTTGGCCATACTGATACGCAGCCATTTCGTCATTGGCGGAAATCCGCGCCCAACGATGATGCCTTCTCTGAGGAATGCTTGATTAACTTCCTCTACATCGTGACCCGTTTCAAAGAAAGAGAAATTGGCATTCGACTTCACGTAGCGATGGCCTAACTCTTCGTGCATTGCCTCAACAATGGCCATTGATTCCCTGTTCTTGCGAATCGTGAACTTCTGGAACTCATCATTTTGATAGGCAGCATAGGCGGCGTTGAGACTAAGGACGCTCATTGCACCGGTTTTTCTTGTATTGATCTCTTTGGTCAGCTCAGGATGAGCGAATCCAAATCCAACCCGGAGCCCGGCCATGCCATGAATTTTCGACGCCGTTCTGGAGACGACGATATTCTTGTGGCCGTCACGGACGAGATCCATCATCGTCGAATAATCCGGATTGTCGACAAATTCGTAGTAAGCCTCGTCGATGAACACCATGCGATCCTTTGAGACCTCAAGCACGAAATCCCGCAGCTCGTTTTTCTCGATGATCGATGGAATCGGATTGTTCGGATTGACCAGGTAGACACACTTGGTGTCGCGCCTGATCGCTTTATACATAGCGTTCAGGTCGGTGTGGAAATTCTCATCAACGGGTACTCTTATGATTTCTGAACCGGTGTTGCCCGCATATCTGATCAGGTCGTGATAGGTGGGGTCGGCACAGACCACGGAACCATTTTGCATGCTGGCAAGTAAGCCCGCGGTACGCAGAATTTCGCCTGAACCGGTGCCCATTGAAATATGATCGGCGGGTACGTTGTTTAAACTCCCTATTAGGTTCAGCATTGCTCCACGGTCGGCGCCACCATACAGATTCGCATACTTAAAGGAATCGGCCATGGCTTGCAACGAGACTCGTGAGGGGCCCCAGGGATTCTCGTTGTAACAAACACGAACCATGTAGTCCGGCCGCGGAATTTCCGCGCCGAAAGCGCTGCTTAATAGGTTAACGCCGGGAACCAGCCCTGAACCGAGTGCCAGGCCACCGCCCAGCAATACCTGTCGCCTTGAAATATTCGCCATCTGTCTAACTCTCCCTAACTAACCGCGTTCATTTCGGTACATGGAAAACGGCTTGAATTATGCCGTCTTTCAACGACGTTTTGCCAAAAAAAGAAGATTTTTGTAGCGTCGGTTGCGTCCAGCGATATTGCGGATGTCTTATTTCAATTCGATTTCCAGCAGACTGCATTCCTGAACCACAGTGCTGGTCACACCACCATGGGTAACCGCTGCAGCCCATTGGACATCCCCGAGTCGGAATGATTGCATGCTCTTTTGGCCATCCGGCGTCTCCTCGAGCCAGGCGCACGGACTGAGATAAACCAGCACCCGGTCCGAGTGCTGGTGTAGTGGAGGCGTTTCGCCCGTTCTCTCTGTCACCTTTATCACCCGCACCTTGTCGTTCTCGAGGACAGTTTCATAGATATGCGGTGCCACGTTGACCGGGTCCAGTGCCGGCGATTGTGCGCTGGCGACGGCAATGCCCAGGATTAAAATGAATCCAAAGGTCATGCCGGGGCGTAAATGCTTGTTCATAAGTTTTCCTTGTCTTTCACATTCCTGGCATAGGCCGGCCATATTGTCCTGAATCGGCAAGACCGGCATCCAGGAACTCAATAATACGTCCCGGCAGGTAGTATTCAGGATGCCATGGTGTGCCGCCACTGACGAAACCAACGTGCCCGCCGTGCTGGCTGACTTCCAGTTGTACGCAGTCGGACAATTTCGCCGGATCAGGGATGGTTGCCGGCGTCATGAAAGGATCATCGAGCGAATTAATGATAAGCGTCGGCCGGCGAATATTCGCGAGGTAGCCGATAGCGCTGCAACGATCGTAATACTCGTCCTTGCCGGAGAATCCATGCAATGGTGCCGTTACGGCATCGTCAAACTCTGCGAATGTGCGGGCCTTCATCGTACGGTGCCAATCAAACGCAGCGGTGTACTGATCGAATTTTCGATTGACTGCTACCTTCATCCGTTTTAGTAAGTGATGCTGATAAATCTTTGAAAAACCAGATGTTAATGCTTTAGCAGAGTCGTGTAAATCCAGTGGTGCGCTGACGGCTGCGGCAGCATCCAAAGGTGTCGATGCGCCGTTCTCGCCGAGGTACTTGAGCAGCACATTGCCTCCGAGGGAGTAACCCACGGCCATCATCGGGCCATCGTGGCCGGTCGTTCTCAGGCGCTCCAGGAAATAGCGAATGTCGTTGGTTTCGCCCGCGTGATAGCGCCGTGGCAGGCGATTTCGGTAATCGCCGCAGTCGCGAAAATGAAGCACTGCCGCTCGCCAGCCGTTGTCTGCCGCAGCCTGCAGCATCATTCTTGCGTATGCTGAATCCGCCGAGCCCTCCAGGCCGTGCAAAATGATGAGTACTGGCGCGCCAGAGTCGGGACCGGGTCCCTCGATCATCCATTCAACCGTTGTGACATCGCCATCCGGGAGTTCAAGCACTTCATTGCGCAAGCGTGGCCGCGGTGCACCAGACCAGGGAAATGAGGGGTAAATCGTCTGCGCATGGCGGTTTCCAAGCCACCACGCCGGCTCGAAGTTACTCTCAAGAATGCGGTTTTCCGGCGCACTCTCTGTCATTGTCACTCGCCTCCACAACGTATTAGCGCTGAACGATCCCAATTACAACGCCATCGTCGCGAATTGTCGTTGCTGCCGTCGCCAAATCTTGTGTCTTGGCATTTTCAGGTACATGTACAAAAAAGGCCCCCCGATTGCTCAGGGGGCCGGCCGTGGAGTAGAAACTCCTTCAGGCATTCGCAACAGGGGGCGGGGGAGCGTATCCCTGCTGCAACGCACAAAATAGGTGTGTGCCACCCGGATGTCAAGGAACCGGACCATGGTGGTCCAGATTCGTTAATGACCCGTGACTAACTTACTTTCTTGCGATCCTGGGAAATCTGTCTGCTGCTGCTTTGTTCTTCATCTTCGCGCGAGCCGCCCGTGAACCGCTTTAGCACCTCGTCCTGCAGGGTTTTCCAGCGATTGAAATTCTTCTGGGCGATGTCAGTGACCGCAAGAACCGGATCTACGCCGACCACCCGTTTTACCTGGCCGCGAAGATTTTGTTGTTGGGTCATGAAGAGTTTCATGCTTTGTTCGAGGTAGTTCGCCATGAATCCCGGCATTACCTTGCCGTATGAGCGAATGACCTGAGACAGGAAGTCCTGGCTCATTATGGCCTCACCCTGCAATTCCTGCTCGCTGATGACTTGCAGCAGGATCGATCGCGTAATGTCGTCGCCGCTCTTCTTGTCAATGACGACAAATTCGATCTTGCTGGTGACCAGGTTACGGACATCGACCAGGGTTATATAGCGACTTTCCTCTGTGTCATACAGACGGCGATTGGGGTATTTTTTGATAACGCGCGCAGCAGGCATAGGTTGTCTCTTTTGTTCCAGGGTGTGAACGTCGTTTGCAGGCACATTGTAACGGACCACAGAGGCGGTCGCAGGTTGCGTTGACGTCAAATCTTGTGGTTGCTCAGTTGAAGGTGGTAGCTACGATAGCCCATTTTCGTCCTCAGCCAAAGGGAATTGATCAGCTGGAATACTTTCGCAGTGTTGCAGGACGTCTGTACGCCAGTTAGCGATCGCCCAGGCCCAGATTGCGCCGATACCGTCGTGGGCCAGATCAGATGGCGGTTGCTGCTTTAGCGCTTTGAGGGCACTTACCAGCGTTGGTCCGGTTCTGTCGCCAGCTATAGCCTTTGCACCGGTTAGTTTGCTGAGTTTTTGCCCTTCGGCATTCTCAACCACCGGGATATGCAAATAGTCGGGTGTCGTGAAGCCAAGCGCCCGTTGCAGGTGGATATGGCGTGGCGTTGAATCCAGCAAATCGATGCCACGTACTACCTCGGAAATGCCCTGGTCGAAATCGTCTGCAACCACAGCAAGGTGATAGGCGATAAGCCCATCACGCCGTTTGATAATGAAATCTCCGGATTCTGATTCCAGCCGCTGGCTTTGTGGTCCCTGCAATTTGTCAGTGAATTCCACTGGCCCATCATCCGTTCGCAGCCGGATTGCGACATCGCCTGGACGACAGCCGTTCCTGCAGGTTCCCGGATATATAGCACCAAGCGGTCCGCGCCTGGCATCTGCCAGGTCCCGGCGGGAACAGGAACAGGGATAAGCCTGGCCTGTCTCGAGCAGGCTTTGCAGCAAAGCTTCGTGGCGTGCCACAAACTGGCTCTGATAGCTGACCGGACCATCCCACTCAAATCCATAGGCTTCGAGCGTGCCAAGGATTACCTTGTCAGCACCAGGTTGTTCCCTTGGCGGATCGATGTCCTCGATACGCACCAGCCATTGGCCACTGCTGAACTTCGCTTGCGCAAAGCTCGCAACGGCAGCGAGCAGGGATCCAAAATGCAGGGGACCAGAGGGCGAGGGCGCAAACCGGCCTGTGTATTGAGCCGGTTTGCTCGTCATCTTTGCGCGGGCCTCAATGGCGGGCCCGAAAATTATCTATACCGGTCATCCCGATCGCGGTACTGACGCTCAGACATCTCGCGGCGTTCCTGTGCCTCAACGCACAAAGTCGCTACCGGACGGGCCTCGAGTCTTTTGAGTCCGATTTCTTCGCCGGTCTCCTCACAAAATCCATAGACGCCTTCCTCTATGCGCGTCAGACCGGAGTTGATCTTTCGAAGCAATTTGCGTTCCCGGTCACGGGTGCGTAATTCCAGCCCGAATTCAGACTCCTGTGTCGCGCGGTCGTTTGGATCGGGGAAATTGGCGGCTTCGTCCTGCATATGGTGCACGGTGCGGTCGACTTCTTTCATCAATTCCGCCTTCCAGGATGACAGGATCGCCTCGAAATGGTCCAGTTGCTCCGGGCTCATATACTCTTCGCCACGTTTGGCTGCGTATGGCTCGATACCGTGTATCGGGCCAGACAATAAATCTGTATTGACGCTCACGTTGCTGGCAGTGGCCTTACGTCTTGGCGGCCTTTGCGGCATTGCTCGCTTGGCCACAGGCGCCTTTCTTGCCGGTACCTTGCGTGCAGCTGCCTTGGGCGCAGACGCTTTTTTGGCAACCTTTTTCTTGGAAGCCTTCTTTATGGCGACCTTTTTCTTAGTTGCCGCCGTCTTTTTGCTGACTTTCTTCGTCGCAGCCGGCTTTTTCCTCGAAACCTTCCTGCTGCTGGCACGCTTCTTCGCTGCCGGCTTCTTTTTGCTGACTTTTCGCTTCTTGGTGGACTTCTTCGCTGCCTGCATTTTCCGTCTTACCTTTTTCTTGGTGGACTTTTTGGTGGGTTTCTTGTTGGCCGGCTTTTTCCGGGCAACGGTTTTCTTTTTCGGCATTTTCTTCGCCGAAGCTTTCTTTCGGGTCACTTTGGATTTCTTGGCCGTGGTCTTTTTTCTGCCAATAACTTTTTTCTTGGCAGCCTTCTTCCGGGAGGCCTTTGCGGGTTTACGCGTCCTGCTCGCGGGCTTCTTTGCGGGCATTATTCTACTCCTGCCGGTTCTGGAAAAACGCGGCATTATACATTGGTTCCCGGCACATGGAAGTAGCAAAAGCAGGCTTTTTTCAGGGTGTGCCCCCACGCCCATTTTAGAGTCGGAATGGAGCCAGGAGGTGGCACCGGAGACCGCCGCTGACAGTCGTTTGCGCTTATTCTGCAGAGCTATGTCTTTTGTCTGCGACAATCGTTTTATGTCGCCAATTACATTACACTACCCCGAATTCTCACGGGCGTGGCCTAACACCATCAAATGCGACTAAGCAAGATCAAGCTTGCCGGCTTCAAATCCTTCGTAGATCCCACCACAATTCCCTTTCCCAGCAACCTGGTAGGTGTTGTCGGGCCGAATGGGTGTGGCAAATCTAATGTAATTGACGCTGTGCGCTGGGTTATGGGCGAGAGTTCAGCCAGCCGCCTGCGTGGCGATTCGATCACCGACGTCATTTTCAACGGCTCAAGTACCCGCAAACCGATCGGCGCGGCTTCGGTCGAGCTGCTGTTCGACAATACGGATACAACGCTCGAAGGGCAGTATGCCAAGTATGCTGAAATTGGCATTCGCCGCGAGGTGTCCAGGGACGGGATATCGAACTATTATCTGAATGGCACCCGTTGCCGGCGCAAAGACATCACCGGTATATTTCTTGGTACGGGATTGGGCCCGCGCAGCTATTCGATTATCGAGCAGGGGATGATCTCGCGGATCATCGAGGCCAAACCGGAGGAGATGCGCACCTTCCTGGAAGAAGCTGCAGGCATTTCCAAATACAAAGAGCGTCGTCGTGAGACCTCAAACCGCATCAAACACACCAAGGAAAACCTCGAACGCCTGGCCGACGTTCTCGACGAGGTCGAGAAACAGATCAAGCACCTCGACCGGCAATCGAAAACCGCGGAACGCTATGGCCGCCTGAAAGACAAGGAACGCAAAACCGGTGCCGAATTGCTGGCGTTGCGACTCCGTGATCTCGATGACCGCGCCAGCCAGTCAACGGCGAGCCTGAACGAAAAAGAGACGGCGATGCAGGCGCTAATCGCGGAACAACGAAAAATCGAAGCGAGCATCGAAGATGCACGTGTCAGGCAGAGCGAGCGCTCGGATGATTTTAACGCAGTGCAGGGACGTTTCTATAAGTCGGGTTCGGAAATTGCGCGCATCGAACAAACCATCGAGCACGCGCATGAACTGCGTGAGCGACAGGAAAAAGATCTTGAACAGGCGATCAAGGGCGCGCAGGAAATTGCCGATCACATCAATAAAGACCAAAGCGATATCGCGCAGCTGGAGCTGACGTTAAGTGAGTTGGTACCTGGTCTTGAGCAGGCAAGGGAGCGAGAGGCAAGCTCCAGGTTATCACTTGAAAGTGCTGAACAAGCCCTGGCCGAGTGGCAGGAAAAGTGGGACGAATACACGCTCAATTCGAACGATGCAAAACAAACGCGAAATGTTGAGCAAACCAGGGCCGAACAAATTGAGTCGAGGCTGACAAGCCTGGCGGAGCGACGGCGAAGACTGGATGAATCGCAACAGTCTGCCAACCCGCAGGATTTGCACGAACAATTTGAAAGTCTCACGATCATTGAACAAAGAAAACGCCAGGCTCGTGAAGAGTTTGATCGGCACATTGCGGATCTGGGTGACAAGATTCACAAGCTGCGCGAGCAGGACAAGAAACTCAACCGCCTGGTTGAGGAACGGCGTGCAGTTTTGCAGTCTTCGCAAGCCAAATATGTATCACTTGAAGCAATCCAGAAAGCGGCACTTGGCGAGGGCGATGATGCGATCAAAAGTTGGCTTGAGTCATCCGGCTTGCAGGGTAATGCGCGCGTAGCGCAATCCATAGACGTTGAAGCGGGTTGGGAAACTGCTGTTGAAACGGTGCTCGGAGAATACCTTCAGGCGGTGTGCGTCAGTGATGTAACAACCGCAACGACAAGTCTTGCAAAATTGGCGGGCGGCAGCATTACGTTGCTGGTGGACAATGCAGACAGTGCACCCGGCGATGACACGGCCTCGACGTTGGCCGCTAAGGTTTCAAAAGCGCCAACAGCGGTTCTCGAATTATTGCGCTCTGTGCGTGTTGCGGAGTCGCTGGAAAAAGCGCTCAGCATTAGAGAGCAGCTCGATAATCTGGGCGCCGATGGTTCCGTTATTACCGCTGATGGCGTTTGGCTTAGCAGAAGCTGGTTAAGGGTTAACCGCGATAAAGATGCCGGGTCCGGTGTTTTGGGTCGTGAACATGATATGCGACGCTTGAAGAACGAAATTCGTGAATTACAGGCACGCAGCGACAGCGCGGCCAAGCTGGTAAAGGACGGGCGCAACCGGCTTGTTCACTTTGAAGACCGGCGCGAGAAATTGCAGATTGATGCCGCGGCGTTGCTCGATGAATATTCCGAGATCAAAGGCAAGCTCGACAACGCTCGTTTTCAGCTGGATCAGGCGAACGCAAGACAAGCCGCTTTCTCCGCAGAAAATAGTGATATCGAAAAGGAAAAGATCACAGCAGAAGAGCAAGTTCGTGAATCGAGGAGCGAGTTCACGCAGGCAGAAAATATCCTTGTGGAACTCGACGTGCAGCGCCAATCACTGGATGCACAGCGGGATGAATTACGCGGCGAGCTTACGCGTGTTCGGGCCCAGGCAGATGAAGATCGCATTGCTGCACATGATCTTGCGATTCAGTTCGAAACGCGCCGTTCGAACAAAGATTCTGCGGCGCAAAGCCTTGCAAGAATGCAATCGCAGCTTGAGCATTTCGGTAACAGGGATAAAGACATTCGACAGCAGCTCGAACAAAGCGACGCGCCGATGGCCGCCAACAAGGAAGAGCTTGCGCGTCTATTACAAAATCGAATTGAGGTCGAGACTGAGCTTGGCGAAGCAAGAAAGCTTGTCGAAACTGTAGAAAATCAATTGCGGGAATTTGATCAGTCCCGAATGCTGGCCGATCAATCCGTGGAGGAATCGCGTGGTCAGGTGAGCGAGGCGCGCATGGCGGTTCAGGAAATTAGCGTTCGCCGTGAGGGTTTTGCTGAGCAACTTGGCCAGACGAGTTTTGATCTTGGCGAGCTGCTCGAAGAGCTGGATGAATCTGCCAATATCGATGACTGGGATGTAACGCTGGAGAAAGTACGGCGCAGCATTGACCGTCTCGGGCCAATCAATCTTGCCGCTATCGATGAATTCAAAGAGCAGTCAGAACGCAAAGAATATCTTGATGCACAGCTTGCCGATTTGCACAGCGCCCTGGCAACACTGGAGGGTGCTATTCGCAAAATTGATCGTGAAACGAGAACTCGTTTCCGCGAAACGTTTGTCAATGTTGATGCAGGCTTCAAAAAACTGTTCCCGAAATTATTTGGTGGTGGGCACGCCTATCTGGAGTTAACCGGCGACGATTTGCTCTCGGCTGGCGTTACAGTAATGGCCAGGCCGCCAGGCAAACGCAACAGCACCATTCATTTGCTCTCTGGCGGTGAAAAGGCACTGACTGCGGTTGCGCTCGTCTTTGCGATTTTTGAACTAAACCCGGCACCGTTTTGTCTTCTCGATGAGGTTGATGCGCCGCTCGACGATGCGAACGTCACGCGTTTTTGTGAAATCGTCAAGAGCATGTCTGATGTGGTCCAGTTCGTTTTCATTACGCACAACAAGGTCACGATGGAGATGGCACGACAACTGACGGGCGTGACCATGCAGGAACCAGGCGTATCGCGACTCGTGTCCGTCGATCTTGACGAAGCGGTGAAGATGGCGGCGAGCTGATTCGCGAGCGATAGAGAATTCTTATGGACGGTCTGCGTTGGTATCTGTTGTTGTTCGGGCTGTTTGTCGTCGCCGGCGTTTATCTGTACAGCCGCATTCAACGCAACAAGTCGAACGACGACAACCCGGATGCGGACGAACTTGAACGTCATGAACCATCCCTGGACGGAGAAAGTTTGTCAGACCCGGTGGAGCCGGCTTTTGACGAATTCCAGGAAGAGGGTGACAGCGAATCCGAGTTGAGTGAGGCCGGACCTCCTGCGGAACAAAAGGTCGTCACACTCAGAATTGTTGCCCGAAATAATGGCTCATTCGCCGGAGACGAACTTGCGTTGAGTTTGCGTGGTATTGGCATGCGGCACGGAAAGTTTGGCATCTTCCACCAGTACGAAGGCAGCGACGAGGACAAGGTCGTCTTTAGTGCAGCGAGTCTCGTTGAACCAGGCAGTTTCGATATGGCCAACCTCAAGGACCAGAAGATCCCGGGCATCAGCCTGTTTATGGTTCTGCCAGGCCCGATGGATGGCGCCGAGGCGTTTGACCTGATGACGGCAGCGTCGAGAACGCTGTCAGGTTCTCTTGACGCAGAACTTCTGGACGAGTCTGGCAGTACGCTCAGCATTCAGCGTGAACGTTATCTGCGCGAAGAAATAATCCAGTTTCAGCACAGCGCCCTGTTAGCCTGACGCGCCCGTTCTGCCAATGAGCGTTCCTGCCGCGACCCGAAAAAGAATTGATTCGCTTCGGGATGAGATTCGCCACCACAATTATCAGTACCACGTGCTCGATGAGCCCGATGTCCCGGATGCTGAATATGATCGGCTGGTGCGCGAGTTACAGCAACTTGAAGCCAAACACCCGGAGCTGATTACGCCGGATTCACCGACCCAGCGGGTTGGCGCCGAACCGATCAAGGCATTCGGCACAGTCGAGCACCAGATTCGCATGCTGTCACTGGACAATGCGTTCAGCGAAGACGAGTTGCGGGGTTTTCACCGGCGCGTAACGGACCGGCTGGACATCGATATCGACGCCGAGCTTAGTTACGCAGCCGAACCAAAGCTCGATGGTGCGGCAGTCAGCCTCCGTTATGAAGGCGGAGAGCTTGTCAAAGGTGCTACGCGAGGCGATGGCACAACGGGCGAGGACATTACGCACAACGTGCGTACGATTACTGCAGTGCCATTGAGGCTGCTGGGCAAGGGATTCCCCGATACGCTTGAGGTGCGCGGTGAAGTGTTCATGCCACGCGCCGGTTTCAAAGCATTTAATGAGCAGGCGCTGAAAAATGACGAGAAAACTTTCGTCAATCCCAGAAATGCAGCAGCCGGCAGCCTGCGGCAACTGGACCCGCGATTGACGGCTGCGAGGCCTCTGGATATATACGTCTATTCGGTAGGGCAGGTCGTTGGCGGAGAGCTGCCGGAGTGTCACAGCGACATTCTGCAGCAACTGCAGCTGTGGGGTCTGAAGGTCTGTCCTGAGAGCAAGGTGGTCACGGGGATCGATGGCTGCATGGCTTTTTATGAAGACATCGGTGCACGTCGTGACGGGCTTGCCTATGACATAGATGGCGTGGTGTACAAGGTTGATCGACTCGATTACCAACAACAACTTGGCTTCGTTTCGCGAGCACCACGCTGGGCAATAGCGCATAAATTTCCGGCAGAGGAGGAGCTCACACTGGTCCGTGATATTGAGTTCCAGGTCGGTCGGACGGGCGCCATAACGCCGGTGGCAAGGCTGGAGCCCGTTTTCGTAGGCGGTGTCACTGTAAGCAACGCTACGCTGCACAATATGGACGAACTGCATCGCAAGGATGTGAGAGTAGGGGACACGGTGATCGTGCGCCGTGCAGGCGATGTAATTCCGGAGGTCGTCAAGGTCGTTCCCGGCAAGCGGCCGGCGAAAACCAAAATTGTCAAAGCACCGACGAAATGCCCCGTTTGCGGATCCGCAGTAGCCCGCGAGGAAGACGAGGCAGTAACGCGATGTACCGGTGGCTTGTTCTGCTCGGCGCAACGAGCGGAGGCACTGAAGCACTTTGTGTCGCGGCGCGCCCTCGACGTCGAGGGCCTTGGTAGCAAGCTGATAGAGCAGCTCGTAGCGATAGATCGCATCAAGACGCCGGCTGATATTTTCCGTCTCGACAAGGAAGAACTGATTGAGATGGAGCGAATGGGCGAGAAATCGGCCGAAAATTTGCTCGCCTCGATCGAAAAGAGCAAAAGCACGACGCTCTCAAGATTCCTCTACGGCCTTGGCATTCGCGAGGTAGGAGAGGCAACTGCGGGTTCGCTTGCGGCTCACTACGGCAAGCTGAAGGGGATTATGGCGGCCGATGAGGAGGCCCTGCAGCAGGTTGATGATGTCGGCCCCATCGTTGCGTTCCGAGTTCAGACGTTTTTCGCTGAAAAACACAATCAGGAAGTTATCCAGCGACTGATCGATTCAGGCGTGACCTGGGCAGAGACCGAACCCAGGCAGGTGACGGCAGGTTTGCTATCCGGTAAGACATTTGTGCTCACCGGCACCCTGACCACGATGACCCGCGACGAGGCAAAAGACAAAATTCAGGCAGCGGGTGGAAAAGTAACCGGCAGCGTATCCCGGAAAACGGATTTCGTCGTCTACGGAGACAATGCTGGTTCGAAACTAACAAAAGCGCAAAACCTGAAGATCACCACTCTGAATGAGGTCGAATTGGAAAAATTCCTCACTGATCAATAATTAACCAGTTTTTGGGAAAAACGGATCAATAATTTCCAATGAAATCAATTCCTAAAACTAAACAAGACGTCCAGAAATAACAGCGGTTTTCACCACAAAATGAAGGTATAACTTGGGCTATTTTTCCCAACTTGTTTATTTCATTGACGAAA
>RCNB010000215.1_pt1 | contig 39852 bp, 33 predicted proteins | sample 2041321 | NCBI WGS metagenome assembly RCNB01 (sample SAMN09708232, study PRJNA481090) | Marine sediment metagenome, whole genome shotgun sequencing project.
ATGGTATCGGTGTTACTTGGTACAATGGAGACATTAAAATTTATCCTGTCAAATATGAGGATATCATTAAAGATTATGCAGGGATGTGCTCAGATATGAAGATGCACGCAATAAAATATGTGGATGAGTTCTTTACCTCTGATCAAATTAAACTTCTGAGTCAGTTTGTTAAACAAGAATTGGGAGCAGAATTAAAGGTTGAAGAACACCACCTTCCAATTAAAGCTATAGAAATAGATAAGGATAATGATGAGGTTATTAATTTGGGTTTTGGAGAGGTTGAGGGAAGTGAAGGAACATGCACTGTCCAGCTAAACAAACTGGACACCTATAATCTTCCCTTTAAGGTCAAAGGTTTCTATCTTCAGAATGATTCCAAATCATCAAATGATATACTGGAGAAACTAAAAACCAACTATAATATTCAGAACAACATGGTCAACCAGATAGTTCCTTCAGATCAATTGGATGAAGAAACAATAATTAGCACGTTATCTCAAGCTCTTGCTGCTGGTAGTATCCATATGGATGATGAAACAACAATACAAGGGCGTTTTTTAAATGATAGTGAACTTAGTTTTACAAATGAGAAGCCTTATGTTATTTATGGTTATGCGGCAGTGAGCACAGGAAAAACGCTCGAAATTGAAGCAGGCTCAAGAGTGCATTTTCATGCCAATTCTGGGTTACTAGTAATCGATGGAGCTTCTTTAAAAGTAAATGGGCTTCCTAGTATTGATGATCAACTTTTAGAAGGTGAAGTCATTTTTGAAGGCGATAGACTGGAACCAAGTTTTGAAAACATTCCTGGCCAATGGCAAACCATTTGGCTCTTAGATGGTAGTAGTAATAACGAAATAAACCATGCAACAATTAAAAACAGTACAGTGGGTATTTTAAGTGACGGGAATCAAGATAATCCTCAAAAACTGACCATTACAAATTCTCAAATTTATAACTCTAGTAATTTTGGAGTTTTGGGACGTGGCACTTCAATATATGGTGAGAATTTTGTTATCAATAATTGTGGCCAATCCTCTTTTGCCGGGACTTATGGTGGGTCATACAATTTTGTTCATTCTACGTTTGCAAATTATTGGAACAATAGTTTTAGGCAATTCCCGGCGGTCCTTTTAAATAATTTTATTATTGACGAAGACAATACAACGTTTACTAATTCTTTGGACGAAGCAAATTTTACGAATTGTATTGTATATGGTAGTGATAACCCTGAGCTTATTTTGGATAAAGATGGTGGAGATACATTCAACTTTAAGTTTACCAATTGTCTCATTAAGTTTGACAATTCAAATGGTAATTTTACAGGGGATCAATACAATTTCAATGATAATTTACTATATGAAAATGTAATATTTAATCTTGACCCTGATTTCTTAGATCCACAAAACAATAAGCTTCAAATACCTAATGGCTCATCAGTAGATAACTTGGGGATTGTTTTTGGAACACTAAATTCAGATATTTTAAATACCCTTAGAAGTGCAACGCCTGATATAGGTGCTTATGAAAGTGTTGTTTTTGAAGATGAGGATTAAATTCATTAAAAAAACCTGCTAGTAGGCAGGCTTTTTTAATTTATACCAAATTTCCTTGAGCAAATAATGGTCTATTTTCCATTAACGCATTTACCTTTTCCTTTACCGAATTTAACACAGCTTCATCCTCGTAATTATTAATGACATCATCAACCAATTGGACTACTGCAGCCATATCATCTTCTGTAAGACCTCGGGTTGTAATTGCGGGAGTTCCTACTCTAATTCCAGAAGTTACAAATGGACTCTTATCGTCAAAAGGAACCATGTTTTTATTTACTGTAATATCAGCTTTTACTAAAGCTTGTTCAGCATCTTTACCAGTAATATCTTTATTTCTTAAATCAATCAACATCATATGGTTATCTGTGCCGTGAGAAATGATATGATACCCTCTTTCAACAAAACCCTTCGCCATAGCAGCAGCATTTTTCTTGACTTGTAAGGTATAATGCATAAACTCATCGGTAAGTGCTTCTCCAAATGCAATGGCCTTAGCAGCGATAATATGCTCTAACGGGCCGCCTTGATTTCCAGGGAAAACTGCTGAGTTAAATAACGAAGACATCATCCTTAGTTTTCCAGATTTAAGCTTAAGGCCAAATGGGTTTTCAAAATCTTGCCCCATCATAATCATACCACCTCTTGGTCCTCTTAATGTTTTATGGGTTGTTGTAGTCACAACGTGACAATGAGGTAGTGGATCGTTTAAAATACCCTTTGCAATCAATCCCGCTGGATGTGATATATCTGCAAACAAAATTGCTCCAACACTATCTGCAATTACTCTAAATCGTTTAAAATCCATATCACGAGAATAAGCAGATGCACCAGCAATAATTAGTTTAGGTTGTTCTTGCTTTGCAATAGCTTGCATTTTATCATAATTGATAAGCCCATTTTCTTGGTCTACACCATAAAAAACAGGATTATATAATTTGCCAGAAAAATTTACGGGTGATCCATGGGTTAAATGTCCACCATGAGATAAGTCAAACCCTAAAATTTTATCACCAGGTTTTAAACATGCTGCAAAAACAGCAGTATTTGCTTGACTACCAGAATGTGGCTGAACGTTAACAAATGCAGCCCCAAACAAAGTTTTAGCCCTATCTATAGCCAATTGTTCTATTTCATCTACAACTTCGCAACCACCATAATAACGTTTCCCAGGATATCCTTCGGCATATTTGTTTGTTAATACCGATCCTGCTGCTTCCATCACTTGGTCACTAACAAAATTCTCTGAAGCAATTAACTCTAAACCGTGTAATTGTCTTTCTTTTTCCGCCTGTATTAATTCAAAGATTTGTTCGTCGCGTTGCATAATTTGTCTTTCTATTAAAATTAGCCCCAAAATTAACAAATACATTAGTTTAAAACATCAAAAAACATATATTTACTACAATTTTTTCAACAGTTTTAACACGTTGTTAATGAACTTACATTTTAATTATGAAATTCGTATTAATATTAAAAAATTATGTAGGTTTGATGTATAAAATTTAAAAGAAGTAAACTACATAACCTATGCCTTTATCCGCTAACAACCCTGACAGAACCTCGTGGCTTCACGTAGATAAAAACTCTGACTTTCCTATTCAAAATATTCCTTTTGGAGTTTTTTTAACTAGAGACGATATTATTACCATTGGCACACGAATTGGAGATACAGCTATTGACCTTGGTGCACTGCATCAATTAGGATATTTTGATGGCATACCATTGACCGATGATATATTTCTTCAAGACACGCTTAATGATTTTATTGCTGACGGACGCAAAACATGGCGGCTTGTGCGTAATAGGATTGCAGAAATATTTGATAGTGGTAATGAAAGTCTAAAAAATAACAAAAAGAACAAAGAGATTGTTCTATTTCGGTTAGACGAAATAGAAATGAAATTGCCAGTACAAATAGGTGATTATACTGATTTTTATGCAAGTAAGGAGCATGCTACTAACGTTGGCACTATGTTTAGGGGAGAAGAAAATGCATTAATGCCTAATTGGTTACATCTTCCCGTTGGTTATCATGGGAGGAGTTCATCAATAATCCCATCTGGAATACCTGTTCATAGACCAAAGGGACAAACACTCCCAGCTGGAGCTGAGAAACCTGTATTTGGACCATCAAAACTGGTTGATTTTGAGCTTGAGATGGCATTTATTACAACTGATGCTAACGATTTAGGTGAGCCAATACCAATTGAAGAAGCTGAAGAATATATTTTTGGTTTAGTTTTGTTCAATGATTGGAGTGCGAGAGATATCCAGAAATGGGAATATGTTCCATTAGGACCATTTTTAGGAAAAAACTTTGCCTCTTCAATCTCTCCCTGGATAGTAACACTTGATGCCTTGGCACCATTCAGAGTAGATACGCCTAAACAGAACCCTAAACCGCTTAAGTATTTACAATTTAAAGGCAAAAAGAGCATAGATATTAATTTAGAGGCATCTATACAACCAAAAAGTGCTAAAGAAACTGTTGTTAGCCGTTCTAACTTTAAATATATGTATTGGAACATGGCTCAGCAATTAGCTCATCATACAGTGAACGGATGTCCAATAAATTCGGGCGATATGATGGGAAGCGGAACCATTTCAGGACCTACGCCAGATTCTTATGGCTCCATGTTAGAATTATCTTGGAAGGGGGAAAAAACTATTAAAATGAAAGATGGTACTGAGCGTAAATTCATTAATGATTATGATACCGTAATTATGCGTGGCCATTGTGAAAATGATGGTACCAGAATAGGATTCGGTGAAGTGAAATCACAACTACTTCCTGTTTTTAATCCAAAAAAGAAAAAATAATTAAAACATTAAATATCAATATATTAGCCCTCAATAAAGTAAATTTGAGGGTTATTTTTTTGCTTTGGCATCATAATTGAAATTTAACAGTCATGAAAACAAAAATGACCATATGAAACGAATACTACTCCTTACTATAATTCTTTCAATGCTAGTAGCATGTGGTGGAAGAAAACAAATTGAGAAAGCTTTATATTCTGGTAATTACGATCAGGCTATCACTAATGCTGTAAAAAAGCTGAATAACAACAAAGACAAAAAAAGGAAGCAGCAGTTTACGATAATGCTAGAAGAAGCATATATAAAGGCTGTTGAACGCGATTTAAATACTATCCAAAGGTTGAAAACAGATGGAAATCCTGAACTTTATAAATCAATTTTTGAAATTTACACAAATCTAGATGCCCGCCAAGAAGCCATAAAACCTGTACTGCCTTTAAAAATTGGCAAAAAGACAATTCAATTTGATTTTGATAATTATAACGAAGCCATAATTGATTATCAATATAAAGTATCTGATTATTTAGCAGACAAAGGTCTAGACCTATTGGATACGGAAGAAAAGCATAACGCTAAAGAAGCCTACAACTTATTTCAATACATTGAAAATATTAACCCAAACTTTGAAGATGTTAGACAGCTTATGGTTGAAGCACATCAAAAAGGAACTGATTTCATTTTGGTTAACATTGAGAATCAAACACATCAAGTTATACCTAAGAGGCTAGAAGACGATTTATTGAACTTTGATACTTATGGGTTAAACAATTTCTGGACTAATTATCACTCTATGGGTGATGGGGTTTCTAAATATGATTACACCATGCAATTATTACTCAAACGCATCAACATTTCGCCAGAAAGAGTACATGAACAAGAAATCATTAGAGAGAAAGAAGTTATCGATGGTTGGGAATATAAACTTGACACTGACGGTAATGTGGTTAAAGACAGTTTGGGAAAGGATATTAAACTAGATAAAATTATAAACGCTAAATGCAGATTGTTTGAATTCACACAGACAAAATCAACTCAAGTCATCGCAGATGTAGTTTATATTGATTTGAAGTCAAATGAAGTATTAGATACTTTTACCATTGATAGTGAGTTTGTTTTTGAAAATATTTACGCTAGAAAACGTGGTGATAAAAGAGCGCTTACTAGAGACGATAGAGATTTATTAAATCGGGAACGAGTACAATTTCCAAGCAACGAACAAATGATATTTGATACGGGTGAAGATTTGAAATTAAAGCTAAAAGATATTATAAACTCTTATAACTTTAGATAGTCTATTGATTTATGGTTGATTTTGAAACCGTTGAAAATTATATTAATATTATTCATCAATAAACTGAATGTAGTGTTGATATCTTTCAAAAATCTGGTTTACATAATTGTAAGGCTCTAAGCCACGAACATAACCATATTTTGCTTGAGGATGATTATAGTACTCAGGCTTACTTAGTTTTAAAATTATGGATTCTACATTATCATCCCAAACATCTTTTTTTAAACCTTCTATCTCTGCTAATTTTTGCGCGTCTAAGACATGATATAATCCACAATTATAAGATGCCATTGTGAATTTTATACGTTGAACAGAATCTTTTACATATTCAAAATTCTTATGCAATTGTTTCAAATATTTAGTCCCGCCCCTTATACTTTGTTCAGGATTGGCTCTATTAGTTACCCCAAGTTCTTCCGCTGTTTTTGGCATTAACTGCATTAAACCGGATGCTTTTGCCCACGAACTAACTCTAGGATCAAATTTTGACTCTTGATAAATTTGAGAAGCCACTAGTCGCCAATCCCAATTTATAGATTTTGAATACTTTTTGATTAAATCATCATAATGGCTAATCTGTTGCTTATTTAAACTATAAAAATTGCTCTTTATTTTCCTTCTGAAGTATTTCTTGTTTTTGAAGTATTTGTTGTAAATAACATTAAAGTCTTTTTGTCTTTTTATTTGTTCTAGCCAGCTATTAGTAGCTTTTAACAAATTTTGTGAGTCATGTCTAGTGGCCCAAGCTATTCTTTGAGAAAAACTAACAGGAACCTTTACATCCAGAATTGGATAATACGTTGACATAATACTTGCAATATTGTTGTCTGCAATGGTATATTTAATTTCTCCTTTAGCAACCTTTTCTATTATTTCATCAGTAGCCATCTCACCTGGAAGTATATCAACCTGTATTGTTCCCCCTAACTCGTCAGATAAGTTATGTATTCTTTCTTTATAAGACGACATTTCTCTAACAGAAATTGTATCTCCTAATAAATCTATGGGGTCATGTACTAATGCTTTATTTAACTTGTTCCAGTTCATGCTTCGCCAATTAGCAGGCTTTTTTTGTACCAAAACTTGCTTAGTTAAATACAAGTGATTAGTAAATGAAACTTCTTCTTTTCTATCGGTAGTAATAGTTAAACCATGAGCCACAATATCTCCTTCACCGTTATTTAATTTTTTAAAAAGCTCATTAACATTACTTACTACTATTATTTCCAACGACACATCTAAATACTTGGCAAATCGTTCTAGCAATTCAAACTCATATCCCATTGGGCGTCCTTTATATAAATAATAAGTAGTCCCACTATATACCACTAGAGCCCTTAAAGTGCCAGAAGCTTTAATTTGTTCTAAATCCCATTCTTTATTGGTTTCAATTAATTCACTTTTGTTTATTGCATCTTTTTCACAACACAAAAAAAGAAACAAAACAAGGTAAACTAGTTTTAAACTTGTATTTAAACCAACTTTCTTATTCATTAATATTTTATTGATAAACTCTGACATAATCAACCACCAAAGCACTTTCTTCAAAAGAAGGGTCAATATCTGCTTCAATCGCTATATTAAGTAATAAATATTGATCAGTTGTAAATGGCCAAGTTTCTGAATCTTTAATAGGTGGATCATAAGTATAATGTACAACCTCATCAACACTGAACACTATTTTTTCTTTATACCATTCTAGAACATAGGTATGAAATTGATTTGAGACATTCTCTAAAATTTGACCTCCAAGATTCACTACATCATCACCGGCACTAGATGCCGTATGGACAACACTTTGAATATGATTTTGCCTTTTCCCCCAATGCTCTAAAATATCAACTTCGCCACAAACTGGCCAATAAGTAGTACCAAAGCCCTGTTTTTGCCAATAAGCACCAGATTCATCTATGTTCTTATTTAGCATCCAAATGGCTGGCCAAGTGCCAATACCTGAAGGTAATTTTGCCCTTACTTCCACCCGACCATATGTAAATGCAAATTTTGAATTTAATCGAGCAGAGGTATATTCTTTGATTTCTCCTTGATCATTAAATATTTCTTTCTTAGCAACAATATTTAAAAACCCATCCTTTGCATATGAATTTTCTATTCTATCAGTATAATGATTTATTAAACCTCCATACCAATCACCTCCTGCCGGTAATTGTGTTTGATGAAACCATTTTTTTGAATTTATAGTTCCATTTTCATCAAACTCATCAAACCAAACTAATTTATCAAATTTTATATTTGACTTACTTTTTGATTTAGCACACTGAGTTGTTGAAAAGGAAACAAATAGCAATAATATTAATAACGATGGTCGCATATTTAGACGATTGAAAAATTATAATCTAAATATACAGTATCCTTAATACTAAAAAAAATGATAGGTAAATTCTTGTGTAAAATTGATTCAAATAAAATCTACTGATTTGACCATATAATGCATGGGTAAATAGAAAGTTACTTTTTAAAACAATGATTGTTGATGATTCTTGCCTAACCTGAAATTTATATTCTCCTCAAGTGGATATGTCTTAAATAATTTAATTTATTTATCAGTATTTTTAGAGAAATTCTCGAAAGTAAATTATATGAAAAAATTACTCTGCCTAATCATTTCCTTTTCTTTTACTTCATCGTTTTGCCAAGAAAATATTGAAGAGGCAACCCAAAAACTGATTAGTAATAACAATTATTTCCATAATTACAAAATAGAAAAATTTCATTTGCACACTAATAAAACAACTTACTATTCGGGTGAAAAAATCTGGTTTAAAGCTTATATCGCCAACGATGATGATAACAAGCCAAGTATTGAAACCACGAATCTATTTATAAATTTATATAACAATGAAAATGTCTTAATATCTAACAGTTTACATTATGTCAAAAACGGAACTACCTACGGTGAAATTAAACTGGCAAAAGATTTAAAAGCTGGAGATTATTATATCGAATTAGATACTCAGTGGAATAGGAACTTTAAAAAAGGCTCTGTTTTTAAAATTAAAATTATAGACTTAAAAGGAGGAAATACTTCGTTAGTTGCCAATAACACCAGTGAAAAAGAATTTGCTATTACATTTTTCCCTGAAAGTAAAACATTGTTAAATAATATCAATAACACAATTTATTATTCCATAAATAATAACAATCCGCTACAAGTAGATATTAAAATAGTAGACGATAAATCAGGAAACATAGTAACTAGTTTTAAAACGAATGATTCTGGTATAGGCTTTTTTAGTTTGTTTTACAATTCAACCTTTACGGCCATTTATAATATTAATGGTGTTGAGCATACAGCTGGACTTCCAAAGGCAGAAAAAAAAGGAATGGTAATCCATAAAAAAATGGTTACTAGAACTCCCGAGGTTATTGCTTTCGAACTTAAAACAAACAAAGCCACGCTTTTAAATTTGCAGAATGAATATGTTTATGCGGTATTACACCGAAACGGTTCTTTAAAGTCAATAGCTCCTATACAGCTAAAAAAAGGAGTTAGTAATTACACAATAAATTTTTTGAAAGAAACCATTTTCAATGGAATAAATACAATAACAGTATTTAATAGTGAAAACAAACCAATAAGTAATAGAGACTTCTTTTCGAATCAAAATCAAAGTGTAGATCTGAAAATAACTAATGAAAAAACAGAAAATGACTCTCTTATTTTAAACTTTAATTTGCTAAGTAATTCTTCAAAAGCTAACCTTAGTGTTTCTGTTTTACCAGTAGAGACTAAGGTTTATGATAATAGTACAAATATTTTGATGTCGTATTTACTATCTCCATATATTAATACGGCTTCAAATAAAACAGCTCGTCTTATAACTAAGAAATTTGCAAGAGATGATTATGTTGATGCTATAATCCAGACTTTGCCAAATAAGAGCATTTTTTCCTATAATAGCTTAGCAAATTCTGAATTACTTTTTAATAATGATAAAGGAATTACTATTAGAGGCACTTTAAATACTAAAGTGGAAGATTTAACTGACTATAACGTTATGCTATCATCGCAAGAAAACAATTTATTATTAATGAGTCCATTAAATAATAAAGAATTTGTTTTTGAAAACCTTTTACTCCATCATCCATCCAAATATAAACTAGCATTAATTAGTAGCAAAGGTGAAATCAAACAAGCTTCTTTTTTTGTTTACAGCGAGTTAACCAAATACAAATCTAATTTCAGTTTAGAGAACACTGAAAATTTTAATGATACAAAACGAGATGTTGAAATTAGCCCTATTACCGATAATTTTGAAGATTCATTCCCTAATTATAAAAATATTGAACAACTAAAAGAAGTTATTATTACAACTTATAATGACAAGGTCAAAAATAAAACGGACAGTCTTATCAATAATGACACCTTTTTGAAGCTATTGAATACTGGATTTTCACAAAACCATCTAATTGATGAGACAGTTAATGAGGCTTTGGATATCATTGACTTCTTAACTACTTTACCAGGAGTTAAAGTTGTGTTAGGTGGCCTAGGAGATATCTCTATCCAAAACAGAAGAGGTCCAACATCTATAACTGGTTCTCAATTTATGAATGTTTTTTTGGATGGAATATCATTGAATGATGATTTAAGTATTCTTATTGGATTAAGCGCTAGAGATTTCGATTTAGTTACGGTAAATTCCAGCGGAACTGGTCTAGGTCTAGCTGGTTCAGGTGGAGTTATTAATCTTCAATCAAAGAAGAATAGTTCAACTAGAAGAAATAATAAATCAATTCTCAAAGAAAGTGAAATAGAATTTGGTTTTAGTAGGCCAAATTTCAAATATATAAGTCCTCAATTAGAATTTCAATCACAAGCCTCAAAGAATTATTATAGTACCATTGACTGGGTTCCTAACTTCACAGTTAGTCCAAACATAGATAATTATTTAAAAATCAAAATATCAAATCATCGAAATATCAAACTTATCATTAATGGTTTTAACAACAATGGTGATTTAATTTTTGATGAAATTGTAATGCATACTAGGGAAAACAATTGAAGTTTATACATATTTTTCTAATGATACACCGTTAATCTGACCATGAGACGGATTCTCAACCACAATCCCATTCTTAATTACTAAAAGCTGAGGAGATTCGTGCATAACCTGAAACTTATAACCGACTTCATTCGATACGTCACGATAATTAAGTATATCTAAAAAGTAGAGGTCAATATCCTTTTCGGTCAATTCATAAGCATCTACAAATTGATTCATTACCATTCTACTAATACCGCAACGTGTTGAATGTTTAAACACAACTTGTGTTTTAGTCTTTGATTTTTGCTCAATATAATTTAATTGTGCAATTGTATTTAAAGGAATCCATGGCAAAATCTTTTCTTTCTTTGGTTCCGATGCCTTAAATATGTTTTTAAATAGTCCCATTTACTTCTTATCTGGTTTCAATTTAAGTCGATAGAGTTACAAAACCTTACATTCTGACGAAAAGTCACTGTATTATAGCCTTAAAAGGACATTTTGTCTCTAAAAAAGTAATGGTAAGGTATTTGACATTTATTAAGTAATTAAAGAAAAAAATACGATATGAACTTTAATAATTTCACAATAAAATCACAAGAAGCTATCCAGCAAGCACAATTACTTGCTCAGAGCTTTGACCATCAACAAATAGAAAATGAACATTTGTTCAAAGCTTTTTTAGAAGTTGATGAAAATGTGTTGCCGTTCATTTTGAAAAAATTGAATGTAAATATTTCATTATTAGAACAAATTTTAGATAAAGAACTTGAAAGTTTTCCAAAAGTTTCTGGTGGAGAAATTATGCTTTCGAGAGAAGCTAACAAAACAATTAATGAAGCCTCGATTATAGCTAAAAAAATGAAAGATGATTTCGTTTCCATTGAGCATTTAATTTTGGCTGTTTTTAAATCTAAAAGCAAAATTTCGCAAATATTAAAAGACCAAAGCGTTACTGAAAAAGGTTTACAGGCTGCTATTGAAGAGCTTCGCAAAGGGAATAGGGTAACATCACAAAGTCAAGAAGAAACTTACAATGCTCTCAATAAATATGCAAAAAACCTAAATCAACTTGCAAAAGACGGTAAGCTTGATCCTGTAATTGGACGTGATGAAGAAATACGAAGAATTCTTCAAATTTTAACGAGGCGGACAAAGAACAATCCTATTTTAGTAGGTGAGCCTGGAACGGGTAAAACTGCAATTGCTGAAGGTTTAGCGCATAGAATTATAGATGGTGATGTTCCAGAAAATTTAAAAGACAAGCAAATTTTCGCTTTGGATATGGGAGCGCTTATAGCTGGCGCAAAATTCAAGGGTGAATTTGAAGAGCGATTAAAAGCGGTCATTAAGGAAGTAACGACAAGCGAAGGTGATGTTGTACTCTTTATTGACGAAATACACACATTAGTTGGAGCTGGCGGTGGTCAAGGTGCCATGGACGCAGCAAATATTTTAAAACCCGCTTTAGCAAGAGGTGAACTTCGAGCCATTGGAGCAACCACATTAGACGAATATCAAAAGTATTTTGAAAAAGATAAAGCTCTTGAACGTAGATTTCAAAAGGTGGTAGTTAACGAACCAGATAACGAAAGTGCTATCTCTATACTTCGAGGTATTAAAGAAAAATATGAGACACATCATAAGGTTCGTATAAAAGACGAGGCCATTATAGGTGCTGTAGAACTTTCTGAACGATATATTACAAATCGTTTCTTACCAGATAAGGCTATTGACCTTATGGATGAGGCGGCTTCAAAATTACGTATGGAAATCAATTCTAAACCAGAGGCATTGGATGTGCTAGATAGAAAGGTAATGCAATTGGAAATTGAAATTGAAGCCATAAAACGCGAAAAGGATGAAACGAAGCTAAAATCTTTACAATCAGACCTTGCAAATCTAAAAGAAGAACGTAATGATTTAAATGCCAAGTGGAGAAGTGAAAAAGAAGTCGTTGAAAATGTCCAAAACATAAAACTTGATATTGAAAACTTTAAAATAGAAGCTGAACGTGCCGAACGTGATGGTGATTATGGCAAAGTGGCCGAATTGCGCTATGGCAAGATAAAAGAAGCCCAAGAGCGGCTTGAAGTTTTTCAAGAACAACTAAAAGCACAGCAGGGAACTGCATTGATTAAAGAAGAAGTAACTTATGAAGACATTGCAGATGTTGTAGCAAAATGGACAGGGATTCCTGTAACTAAAATGATTCAAAGTGAGCGTGAGAAATTATTGAAACTTGAAGATGAATTACATAAACGCGTTGTTGGACAAGATGAAGCAATTATTGCGGTAAGTGATGCTGTGAGAAGGAGCCGAGCTGGATTGCAAAACCCTAAAAAACCCATTGGAACATTTCTGTTTTTAGGAACTACAGGTGTAGGTAAAACAGAGTTGGCAAAGGCTTTGGCTGAATACTTGTTTGATGATGAAAGTGCATTGACGAGAATAGATATGAGCGAATATCAAGAGCGCCATGCGGTAAGTAGACTTGTTGGAGCACCTCCTGGATATGTAGGCTATGAAGAAGGTGGTCAATTGACTGAAGCGGTAAGGCGCAAACCATATTCCGTTGTCCTTTTGGATGAAATTGAAAAAGCTCATCCAGATACTTTTAATATTTTATTGCAAGTGTTAGATGAAGGTCATTTAACAGACAACAAAGGGCGCACAGCAGATTTTAAAAACACTATTATAATTATGACTTCAAATATGGGAAGTCAAATAATTCAAGAACGTTTTGAGGCAACAAAAGATATAGATACTGCTATTGAAGCTGCTAAGCTTGATGTATTAGCTTTATTAAAACAAAATGTTCGTCCTGAATTTTTGAATAGAATTGATGACATCATAATGTTTACACCTTTAAGCAAGGAAAACATAATTGATATTGTTGGATTGCAACTAAAAGGCATTACCAAAATGATTGCCAAGCAAGGTATAACATTTGATGCCACTCAAGAAGCTATTGCATATTTAGCAGACAAAGGGTACCATCCAGAATATGGAGCTCGGCCTGTGAAGCGAGTAATTCAAAAAGAAGTCCTTAACAATCTTAGCAAGGAAATACTTGCCGGAAAGGTCACAACAGATAGTATTATTTTACTAGATGCCTTTGATGATAGGTTGGTTTTTAGAAATCAAAGTGATTTAGTAGAAGAAATGTAACAATTTATTTTTTAAACAGTCTTATAGTTGGTTGGTTAGTTGAAAAGCAGTTCGATTCTTTTATTAAGATGAGAACTGCTTTTCTCTTTTTATGGAGCAAAAATAAAAAGCCGCTAAAAAGCGGCTTTTCTAACACTATTAAACTACTATTAAATAATTAAAATTTCATACCAACACCAAACCCAATTACAAGTGGATTAATATCTACATCTGCCCCTACGGTAGCTCCTAGAGCGGTAGTAGCATTTACAGTAGCATCAGTTTGAAGAAAAATTTGTTTAGCATCTAAATTTAAGAACCACTTGTCACTTAAAGCGTAATCAAATCCTGCTTGCAAAGCAAAACCTACTGAATTGTCATAGTCAACACTGTCGGCAACGGAACCTTCATCGACACCATAAAAAATTGTGTAATTTATACCAGCTCCCAAATAAGGTTTTAATGCACCGCCTGTAAAATGATATTGAGCAGTTAACGTAGGTGGTAATAGCCAAACATCACCTAATTTAATATCCCCAGCAGCTGTACTTATAGCTTTAACATCATGGTTTGTAGTTGCTAAAATTAACTCAGCTGACCAGTTTTCTGTAAAAAAGTAAGTGAAGTCTAATTCTGGAACAAAAGCTGAAGAAATATCAACATCACCTCCTATTGCCTCTATTGTGGCACTTTCACTAGGAGTTACAGAAATAAAACGAAAACGGACTTGCCATTTACTAAAATCTGAATTTGTTGTTTCAGTATCCGATTCTTGTGCATTTATACTTGCGAAGACACACAAACATGCTATCAAAGTTGTAAAAATTGTTTTTGTCATGATTAATTGTTTTTAATTTGATGACAAAATTAAGTTCCAATTAATCCTTAAAAACTGATTAATATCATAGTTCGAAAAGTATTTCAAAAAAATCTAAAATATTAATGATTAATCACATCTCAACAAAGATGTCGAGCATAGAATGCAAGGCTTTTAATAACGTTTCTAATACTGTTTTAAGCTAACTCTAGAGCTATTTTCATCATATCTGTATAAGATTGCTCCCTTTCTGTTGTGCTTGAAGCTTCACCAGTAATAATATTGTCGCTTACTGTGAGTATAGACAGTGCCTTAATTCCAAATCGTTTTGCCAAGGTAAAAAGCATCTGAGTTTCCATTTCGACTCCTAGAATACCATGTTTTTTCCATTTATCCCATCTATTGGGACTATCATCATAAAACGTATTGGTGCTAAAGACCGAACCTTGGTAGGTATTAATATTCATCTTTTTTGCAGCATCGTATGCTTTCATTAATAAATCAAAATCGGCTGTTGCTGCGTAATGCATCCCACCAAAATATTGTGAGTTTGCATCAGAATCTCCAGAAGCACTCATAGCTAAAATAACCTGGCCCAAATTCATTTTCTCCTGAATTGTACCGCAGGTACCAACTCTTATTAAGTTTTTGGCATTGTAAGTATTTATGAGTTCGTTCACATAAATGGAAATACTACCCATACCCATGCCAGTACCTTGAATAGAAACTCTTTTCCCTTTATAATAGCCCGTAAATCCAAGCATTCCCCTAACATTATTATAGCAAACAGCATCATCCAATAAAGTTTCTGCAACGTGTTTTGCTCTTAATGGGTCTCCCGGTAATAAAATCGTATCTGCTATGTCTCCAACTTTTGCTTCTAAATGAATACTACTCATAAATCTAATTATTAATATTTGTTAATGTAGGTATTAGGCACCGTAAGGAATCCATATATTTTTAATCTGACTGGCATGTTCCAGAAAAACATTCCCTTCTCCTTGAGCTTTGTCTAACCAGTTTCTATACTTACCATAATTGACCCATGTCCGTTTCATATTGTCTGCAGATAAAAATTCCATGTCCTTACAGCCCTTCTTGGTTCCAAAATACCAAATAGCGTCAACATCATCATGTTTGGCTAAAACAGAAGCCAATTCATCTTTCTTTCCTGTAACAATATTGACGGTACTTCCAGGCACATCTGACGTTTCCAATATTTGATAAAAATCAGTCGTAGAAAAAGGATATTTCTCTGAAGGTATAACAACTACATTATTCCCCATTGTTATTGCTGGAATTACTGTAGAAATAAAACCAAGAAGAGGTGCTTCATCCGGACACATTATTCCCATAACACCCAAAGATTCGGGCATAGCTAGGGTAACGTTTCGGTGAATTGTATGATGTACATGACCATCATATTTATCAGCCATTGCAGCGTATGTATAAATTCTTTCGATAGACAAATCCACTTCTTCATTAGCACTGGCTAAACTCTGATTAGTCATTTGTGTAAGTCGATGTGCAAATTCTCCTTTTCGTATGGAAAGATTCTCTGCTATATAATACAATACTTGAGCTCTTGCATGTCCGGTCATATTAGACCATTTACTACATGAATGTGCAGCCTCAACAGCGTTTCTTATATCTTTCCTGTTTCCTTGTGAAACTTCCCCAACGTAACTACCATTTGCGCTTTTTATCACCATGCTATAACCTCCATCCGGTCGTGCTTGTTTCCCTCCAATATACATTTTCGTAGTTCTATCAATACCTAATGTTGATTTTACATTTTGTAATGTCCCGTTAGATTTGTTAGTAGGCTTCTTAATCGGAGCATCTCTAAAGCTATCATTTATTCTCGGAACTAAATATTCCATTAACCCTTCCTTACCCCCTTCTCTACCAAAACCAGATTCACGATAACCTCCAAATCCTGCTGCTGCATCAAATACATTAGTACAATTTATCCAAGCGACGCCAGCCTTTATTTGAGGTGCAATATCCAAAGCTAAATTGATGTTTTCTGTCCAAATACTACATGCCAAACCATACCTAGTGTTATTAGCCAACTTTACTGCTTCTTTATGTGATCTAAAACGCATGGCTACTAATACTGGTCCGAAAATTTCTTCTTGAGCAATTGTAGACGACGGTGAAACATCAGTAAACATTGTTGGTGGGTAATAATATCCTTCTTTAGGACAAGCCCAAGATGGTTGATTTAGATTACTTCCTTCGTCAACACCAATTTGAACCATTCTTTGAATCACTTTTAACTGTGAATCATCAATAATAGCCCCAATGTCTATGCCTTTATCAAGTGCGTTGCCAATTCTCAAAGTTTCCATTCTGGCTCTTATTTTCTTGTAAAGCTTATCAGCTACACTTTCCTGAACCAATAGTCTTGAACCAGCGCAACATACTTGCCCTTGATTAAACCAAATTGCATCTACAATGCCTTCTACCACACTATCTAAATCGGCATCTTCAAAAACGATAAAGGGGGATTTCCCTCCAAGCTCTAACGATAATTTTTTACCAGTTCCAGCAGTAGCTCTTCTAATGATTTTACCAACTTCGGTAGATCCCGTAAATGCAATTTTATTTATGTCCTTATGATTTACAATATTGGCTCCAGTATTTCCATGCCCTGTAATAATATTCACAACACCTTTTGGTAGTCCAATTTGTTGACAAATTGTAGCAAATAACAAAGCAGTTAATGATGTAGATTCAGCTGGCTTTAAAACCACTGTATTTCCCATTGCAATTGCTGGAGCAATTTTCCATGCTAACATCATAAGGGGAAAATTCCATGGGATAATTTGCCCAATAACTCCTACTTCTCTATACTCTTTTAATTCAGAATCTCTTAATTGCGCCCAACCTGCATGATGATAAAAATGTCTTGCCACAATCGGGATATCAATATCCCTGGTTTCTCTAATTGGTTTGCCATTATCCATTGACTCTAAAACCGCAAAAAGACGTGAATGCTTTTGGACTTGCCTTGCCAGCGCATATAAAAATCTAGCTCTTTGATGAGATCCTATTTTAATCCATTCTGGTAATGCCTTTTTAGCTGCAGAAACAGCTTTATTAACATCTTTTTCGTTGGCTTCAGATATTTTTGCTAATTTTTCTTTAGTTGAAGGATTAACACTATCAAAATATTCTCCAGAAGAAGGAGTAACCCATTCGCCATCAATAAACAATTTGAATGTTCTGTTATGGCTTTCAAGAAATTGAATAGCTTGATCTGGGCTTTCTGGAGCAGGACCATATTCCATTGTTTCGTATATCTCTTTAATTTTCATGTTCTCTATATTATAATTACGCCATTGGATGTCTAAATGATGCCGAATATCGTCCTGTAACAAAATGTTCCAGTTGCCGTTCTATATCTCCTAATAAACTACTTGCTCCGAATCGGAATAAATCTGGAGTAAGCCACTCATTTCCTAACTCCTCTTTAATAAGTATTAACCAGCTTACAGCTTGCTTAGCTTTACTGATTCCTCCTGCCGGTTTAAATCCAACCTTGTATCCTGTTAATTCATGATATTCCCTAATTGCCCTAATCATAACAAGACTTACAGGAATAGTGGCATTTACACTTTCTTTCCCCGTACTTGTTTTAATAAAATCAGAACCTGCCATCATACTTACCCAGCTTGCCTTTGCAACCTTTGTATAGGTTGGAATTTCTCCCGTAGCTAATATAGTTTTCATATGTGCATCCCCACAAGCTTTTCTACAAGCCGCAACCTCATCATAAAGTCCTTTCCAATCCGATAGTAAAACCAAATTTCTACTTACAACAATATCAATTTCTTTGGCACCAGCTGCAACTGATAATTCAATTTGCTTAATCTTTTCTTTAAGTGGGATGTTTCCTGCCGGAAAACCCGTGGAAACTGCTGCAATTGGGATAGAACTGCCTTTCAAACCCGCTACTGCATCTTCAATGAGGTTGTGGTAAACACAAACGGCCCCAACATGTATATTTGAATCGTTCATTCCCATAGATTTCAATAAATCAACTCTCACTGGTGATTTCGCCTTGGCACATAACCTCATCACATTACTTTGGGTATCATCTCCGGCAAGTGTTGTTAAATCTATACAACTCAATGCCTTTAGTAACCAAGCCGCCTGCCATTCTTTTTTAACCGATCTACGACCAGACAACGTTGCTGCTCTTCTTTCAACAGCACTACGATTTATACTAATCTCTTTAAAAAGATTAGCGTCAAATGGTATCCCGTTGTTTCGTTTATGCTCTATTTTTTGTTGATTATTTGACTTCATATTTTTCACCATCTCCTTTGTATTACTCATGCAACATATTCAATTTTTGATTAAGGACTTTTAAAAATAACAAATCCTAAGCTATTTACGATATTGTTTTAATAATTAATGGCTTCTCCTCAGGCTTGTTATTGCTAATCTTATATGCCTTATCCATAAAATTAACTGCTTTGGGAAAGTTTGACATATCATTAGAAAATAATTCGGCCAAGACATCATCTTCATTCACAAAATCACCAATTTTTTTCTTTAATATTATACCCGCACCATGGTCTATGATACTATCTTTAGTTTCTCTTCCTGCTCCCAATTTAACCGATGCCAAGCCAATATCCATAGCATTTAAGTCATTGATATATCCAATAGATTTACTTCTATATTCAAATAAAAATTTAGATTTAGGCAAAAGGTTGGTTTGTTCAATTGATTTTTCATCCCCTCCTTGCGCTACAACAAACTCTTTAAACTTTTCAAAGGCTTCACCAGATTCAATCAGTACTTTTAGTTTTGCAACTGCTTCCTCTTTGGTTATGGCTACCTTTCCTAAAACCAGCATATTACTTCCCAATTCTAAACATAAATCGGTTAAATCTTTTGGTCCGTTTCCTTGCAAAGTCTCTATAGCTTCTTTGACCTCCAAAGCGTTACCTATGGTATTACCCAAAGGTTCACTCATCGAAGTAATAACAGCAATGACTTTTCTATTCATTTTGTTACCAATTCCAATCATCATTTCTGCCAACTCTTGAGCGTCTTCAACTGTTTTCATGAAAGCGCCGTGACCAACTTTAATGTCAATTACAATAGCATCTGCACCACAAGCTAATTTTTTGCTCATTATGCTCGAAGAAATTAAAGAAATATTATCGACTGTACCTGTTACATCCCTTAAAGCATATAGCTTTTTATCGGCCGGTACTAAATTTGCGTTTTGTCCACAAACCGCAATATTATGTTGCTTAATATTATCAATAAACTCCTGTCTTGTCAAATCTATTGACAAGCCTTTAATAGATTCTAACTTATCTAATGTACCTCCAGTATAACCAAGGCCACGTCCAGACATTTTAGCTACAGGAACACCTGCCGCAGCTACCAATGGCGCAAGAACCAATGTTGTTTTATCTCCAACACCACCCGTGCTATGCTTGTCTACTTTTACTCCTGATATTTCGGTTAGATCTATAAGTTCACCTGACCGCATCATATTATCTGTAAGCAAAGCAGTTTCACTTTTAGTCATACCCGTAAAAAAAACTGCCATTAAAAAAGCCGAAATCTGATAGTCAGGAATACTTCCATCAACAAATCCATTGATAATTAAATCATACTCCTCCTTGTTTAAAGGAAGTCCGCTTCTCTTTTTTACTATTAAATCAACCATAATAAAATGCTTTGAACAAATATCCTAAATTACTTTATGAAATAAAATGAAGTAGATTATAAAAAAATATTAACCTAGATTAACTTTTACTATTCCAAAATTAACTGACTTTTAATTTTACTAAGGAATTCTTTAGTAATTCCTAGATAAGAAGCAATCATATACTGAGGGATTCTATTTTCTAATTCTGGATATTCTCTTAAAAAATGTAAATATTGCTCCTTTGCAGTCAGGCTAAAGCTTCGTACTATTCTTTTTTGTGAAGCTACAAACGCTCTCTCCAATATTAATCTAAAAAAGCGTTCCAACTTAGGAATTTTATTAAACAAATCCTCTTGGTCATCAAAAGATATTTGAATTAATTCTGTGTTTTCAATGCATTGCACATTATAATCCGATGGTGTTTGAGTAACAAAACTACCTATCTCTGAAGCCCACCAATTTTCTATTGAAAACATTACTATATGTTCATGTCCCTCATCATCGACATGAAATGTACGTGTACAACCCGCTATTATAAAACCGCTGTTTTTACACACATCTCCTTGCTGAACGACATACTGCCCTTTTAAATATCTTCTAAACGAGACCATAGACAATAAAACGCCCTCTTCTTCTTTAGTTAAGACCACATATTTATTAATGTAGTTGATATAATTTATTAGAGCCTGTTTTTTTTTATCAATCATTATTTGAATTAAATCATCATGTTTTATTTATTATGTGACTATACTTTAAATGTATTAAAAATTATTAATCTGCTTGCGTCAAATCCTTATTAAGTTATTTAATTTAACACTAAAATCTTAAGTAAGAACACAAACTATTTTATCTTTGAAATAACCTATTAAATTCTATTAACCATATTCGCATGAAACAACTACTTATACTAACTCTTACTTTATTATTAACTATGCCTGTTTTTTCTCAAATAGAGGAGATTAAAACAGATACCACAAAAAGCACTACCTACTATTTTATTCGACATGCCGAAAAAAATAGAAGTGATGCCAATAATAAAAACCCAAATTTAATTCAGAAAGGGCTTTTAAGAGCGGCAAAATGGAGCCTAGTATTGGAGCATGTAAATTTTGATGCTGTTTATTCTACAGATTATAATCGCACTAAACTGACCGCCCAACCTATAGCTGAGAGAAATGGTTTGGATATAACAATTTATGACCCAAAAAATTTGTATTCGGAAGATTTTATAAACAACACAAAAGGGGAAATCGTTTTAATAGTTGGACATAGTAATAGTACACCTACCTTTGTGAATACTGTTATAGGTAAAGAAAAATATGAGCATATAGACGATAGCAATAATGCCAATCTTTATATTGTGACGATTTCCGCTAGTGGAGAAATATCTGATACTCTTATTGTTGTTGATTAACTGCAATATTCTCTGTTTCAATTTTAGATAGCAATTCTAATTCGCCATTTTCAAACAATTGAGGTAATTGCGTTAAATCAATATCTTTAGATTTTGGTTTATAATTCTTATAATCAACAAATCGTATACCTTCTACGTAGCGCTCATTATAGGCTTCTCTAAAACGTGACCCAAATTCAGTTTCATTATCTCGATATGAATATGCCATGTAATCAACCTTAAAATCATTTTTTCCTATCCAGTATACAAATAGGTCTTCAAAGTCATCACCGCCTCCATCTTCGTTAAAATGCACCTTTATTTTGTAATATTCTTTGGTGTTGATTGAAACTTCTCCTATCAATGTTTTATTAACTGCCTCATCATTAAGTCCATAAGGTAATACTGAAAAATAATGAACCGAATTTACAGACCTGGAATATTTCGCTGCCATCGAATCATGAACCATAAATGGTTTTTCATCAATAAATCTCTTAAATCCATCATTAGACAAAACATCTCTTATTACGCCCAAAGAATCTTCAAACTGGCGTTCAAATTGAAAAACACCGCTACTACGAATAGCTTGATAGTGCTTCTCTCTAAAATCAAAGGAAATAGTTGATGCCTCAAAAGTCTTGCCTCCAGCAACTTCAATAGCTTTGTCTATAATAGATTGTGCATCTTGTTTCCTTTCAGTTTTGCAAGATAATAATGCCAAAAATATGGTAAGAATGTAAATTAAATTTTTCATTTTTAAACAGTTTATAGCCTTATGTCGCAAAGCTAATTAATACATGACGACCTTATCAAAAAATAATCTTAAATTATTTACCTTTGGCCTTCATGCAAAAAAATATAAACATACAAAACAAAAAGGCACGCTTCGAGTATGAAATTCTTAATAAGTATACTGCTGGAATTGTCTTGACTGGGACCGAAATTAAATCCATAAGACAAAGTAAAGCATCCATTGCTGAAAGCTTTTGTGAGTTTAATGATAATGGGGAACTTTTTGTTATTAATATGTCTATAGAAGAATATGCTTTTGGGAACTATATTAACCATAGACCTAAGGCAGAACGAAAGCTTTTATTGAACAATCGTGAACTTAAAAAACTTGAGAAGGAAGTTAAAAATTCTGGTCTTACTATCGTTCCGATGCGCTTATTCATTTCTGAAAAAGGGTTAGCCAAATTGGACATTGCATTAGCAAAAGGTAAAAAATTGTATGATAAACGAGATACCATTAAAGATCGCGATAACAAGCGTGATTTAGACAGAATTAAGAAGAATTTCTAAACCCCATATTTTAAGAATCTCTTAACGCCTCTTAACTGTTATTATCATTATTTTCGAGTTCAAAATTAACAGTTAATAAATGAAAAAATTATTTAAACTATTCTTAGTTTCGAGTCTTCTTGTTATTTACTCATGTGGAACCAGTAAAAAGAGTTCTTCAGAAGTTTTAGAGGTAAGCTTTAATTTGAATTTATTAGACCGAAGTGACGACACGTTTAAAGTGCAGGTAACACCTCCAGCCCTAACTGCCGAAAATGATATTTTCCAGTTTGCTTCAACTGCTCCAGGAACATATCAAGTCATGGACATTGGTCGATATGTAAAAGGCTTTAAAGCATTCGATAAAGAAGGCAAAGAATTAGTGACAAGTAAATTTTCTACAAATCAATATCAATTAACCACTCCTGAAAAAATTGCAAAAATAGAATATCAAATTGCCGAAACTTGGGATACTCCTGTTGATGAAAATAAAGTATATCTAATGTGTGGTACATCAATTGAAAATGACCATACTTTAATTAATGGACAAGCTGTTTTTGGTTATTTTAAAGGGAAACAAGCAAACCCAATAAAAATAAAGTTAGATTATGACAAAGCGTTTAGTGTTGGAACTGCACTTGACAAATCAGAAGATGGTTTTTACATGGCTAACAGTTTTGATCATGTAGTTGACTCTCCAATTTTATTAGGGAACCTATCTAAAGCATCAATGGATGTAGAAGGTACAACAGTTGATATTTACACATATTCTAAAACTGGGCTAGTCAAGTCTGCGCAAATATTAGAGTCCATGAAAAACATGTTGCTCTCTGCAAGTGCTTTTTTAAATGGACTTCCAGTAAAACGCTATACCTTTTTATTTCATTTTGAAGATTTTAATAATGGAGCTTGGGAACACTCCTACAGTTCTGAATATGTGTACAGAGAAGCAGCTTGGGAAAGACTTGAAAAAACTGTTTTAGAAGTGGCGGCTCATGAGTTTTTTCATATAGTGACACCATTAAACATACATAGTGAAATAGTTGGGCAATTTAATTTTATCACACCAAGAACCTCAAACCATTTATGGTTATATGAAGGCACTACAGAATGGGCAGCACATATGATGTTATTCCGCTCTGGACAAAAATCCTTTGATGAATATTTAAAAACATTGCAGCGGAAAGTTCGTATTAATACTAATTATTATAACCCAAAGATAAGCTTAGTAGAATTGGCTCAAACCTCATTTACTTCTGAAGGGCATAAGCAATACGGCAATATATATATGAAAGGTGCATTAGTTGCCGGGCTTTTAGATATTAAATTACTTGAATTATCAAAAGGTAAGCGTGGACTTAAAGATGTAATCAATGAGTTTGCAAAAAAGTATGGGCCAAATAAATCTTTTAGTGAAGCTGATTTTTTTGATGAATTTACTAGCGCAACATATCCAGAGATTAAGTCTTTTTTTAAGGATTATGTAATTGATTCAAAAGACCTTCCAATAAAAAGTTATTATGAAAAAATCGGTATTGCTTTTAACGAAGAAAGTGGGGAATTTTCTGAAATTGAAAATGCATCAGAAGCACAATTGAATCTTCGCAAAAAATGGATGCAACCAATCCTATAATCCTTGAATCAAATTTTTATTAATTTATATTATCCAAAAAAACTACCGAAGTTAAGAATAACCACATATAGTAATTATGAAAACTACTTTTACCAAACTCCTTTTTATTGTATTCACCACTACTTCTTTTGGACAAGAAAATGCTAAACCCATTTTTAAAGACGGTGAATCCCAAATTGTTGAAGCTTTTAACTCTCCAGATAAATGGATGAGACATGATCTCTGGGTAGAAACAGAGTTTGATACTGACGGTGATGGTAAACTAGATAGAATGCACGTAAGTGTTACAAGACCATTTCAAACCGATAGCGAAGGTCTTAAGCTCCCAATAATTTATATCTCAAGTCCATATTTTGCAGGAATGGCTGGTAATGTTCCTGGGATTTTTTGGGATGTAAATCATGAGCTCGGTGCAATTGGAAAACCACGTGTGCATCCAGAAGTAACCCGAAGAGGAAAACGACCAATAATTTCAAACTCTTATATAAGAACTTGGGTTCCTCGTGGCTATATCGTAGTGCACTCTTCTTCACCTGGCACTGGATTATCACAAGGCTCTCCAACAGTTGGTGGCGATAATGAATCTTTAGCTCCTAAGGCAGTAATAGATTGGCTTTGTGGCCGTATAAAAGGATATACGTCTCCCGATGGTCAAGAAACTGTGGATGCCTATTGGTCTACAGGAAAAATTGGTATGACAGGAGGGTCTTATAATGGCACCATTCCTTTAGCAGCAGCAACAACAGGTGTTAAAGGTCTTGAAGCCATTATACCTATTGCACCAAATACATCATATTATCATTATTATAGATCGAATGGTCTAGTAAGATCTCCGGGAGGTTTCTTAGGTGAAGATATCGACGTACTATATGATGCCATACATAGTGGTGACGAATCTAAAAGAGCCCATAACAATGCAAATATAAGAGATACCGAAATGGCCAATGGAATGGATCGAGTTACAGGTGACTATAATGATTTTTGGGCGGGGCGTGATTATTTGAATGATATGAAACCTATGAAAGCAGCTTTATTAATGATGCATGGTTTAAATGATTGGAATGTGATGCCAGAACACAGTTATAGAATATATAATAAAGCAAGAGCAATGGGAATTCCATCTCAAATATATTATCATCAAATTGGTCATAGTGGTCGTCCTCCAATGAAATTAATGAATCGGTGGTTTACACGATATTTACATGGTGTTGATAATGGTGTTGAAAAAGATGCAAAGGCTTGGATAGTTAGAGAGAACGATAACATAGATAACCCAACGCCTTATAAAGATTATCCAAATCCCGATGCATCGCAAGTAACTTTACATTTAAGTTCTGGAGCTCCAGAAGTGGGTACTTTGAGCGTTAAAAAAACAAAAAACCAAGGCACAGAAACATTAATTGACGATTACACCATTTCTGGATCTGATTTAGCAAAATCCCAAAGTTCTGAACATCGTTTACTATTTGTAACTCCAGAATTATTAGAAGATATTCATATTTCAGGAATCCCAGAAATCACAGTAATTTTATCAAGTAGTAAACCAGCTGTAAATCTTTCAGTTTGGGTAGTGTCATTGCCTTGGACAGAAGGTGGTAAAATTACAGACAACATTATTACACGCGGGTGGGCAGACCCACAGAACCATAAATCCTTAACAAAAAGCGAACCTTTACAACCAGGTAAATTTTACAAAATATCCTTCGATTTAAACCCAGATGACCAAATCATTAAAAAAGGTCAAAAAATTGGTTTAATGATATTTTCTAGTGATAAAGAATTCACTTTGCATCCTAAACCAGGAACTCAATTGACGATAGATTTGAATAAAACTAAACTAAGTGTCCCAATAGTTGGTGGTGAAGAAAGCTTAAAAAGAGCATTCAAAAACTAATGGCAAAGATAATAATTGCAAATAAAAAAGCGCAATATAATCTTATTGAAAAGCTTGGAGATACTATTTGGCGTGAACATTACACCTCAATTATTGGCATAGACCAAGTTGAATATATGCTCAATAAATTTCAGACAGCGGAGGTTATTGAATCGCAAATTTCTAATGGCTATGAATATTATCTTATTTTAAAAAAAGAAAAACTCGTAGGTTATCTATCTATTAAAAAAGATAATGATTCTTTGTTTTTGAGTAAGCTGTATATTTTGCTAAAGCTAAGAGGTCATGGTTTAGGCAAAATGGCAATGGATTTCATTGAAAATCATGCTAAAACAAAAGGTTGCGATAAAATAAAACTCACTGTAAATAAGTATAATACTAACTCCATTAAGGTGTATGAGAAAATTGGTTTTACAAAAACAGGAGCAGTAGTGATGGATATTGGTAACGGATTCGTTATGGACGATTATACTATGGTAAAGGACATTTTATAAAATCTATATAACTCCACTAAGTTAAACAACTCTAATTCTTGTCTTCTAACAAAGGGACAAACCTAAATTCCCCAAATTCTTGTTTTTCAAATTCTTTAGCACTAGTTCTAATATACAGTGTCATAATCTGAACATCATCACCAACAGGAATAACAAGTCTCCCATCAATTTTAAGCTGTGCCAGTAAAGGTTTGGGAATAAAAGGAGCGCCAGCCGTGACAATAATGCTATCAAAAGGAGCTTCCTCTTCCAATCCCTTATAACCATCACCAAAAATTAGTTTCTTAGCTCGGTAACCCAACTTAGGTAAAAATTTACTCGTCTTTTTAAATAATTCTTGCTGCCTTTCTATACTATACACCTTAGCTCCCAACTCACACAATACCGCGGCTTGATAACCACTCCCCGTACCTATCTCCAAAACTTTATCTCCTTTATTAACTTGTAATAATTCCGTCTGAAATGCTACTGTATAGGGTTGAGAAATTGTTTGATCTGCAGCAATGGGGAATGCTTTGTCCTGATAAGCATGATCCAAAAATCCTGAATCCATAAACAAATGCCTCGGAATTGCACCAATAGCCTTCAAGACAGCTTCATTTGTTATGCCTTTAGAAATTAAGGTGTTAACCAATTGCTGTCTCAATCCTTTATGTTTAAATGTATCTTTCAATGCAAACGAAGTTTTTCAGGCTAAAATTAGCTAAAATGTTAGTCTCACAAAAGCCTGTTGTTCATTTAATTTTAAATTATTTTTCACCCACAAAAACGCACAAAAAATCTTATTTTTGTTGAAAACGTAAAACTATGCTAAAAGCTGGTGTACTAGGTGCCGGTCACCTTGGTAAGATTCATTTAAGGCTTCTGAGTCAATCGAAAAAATATGATTTGATAGGTTTTTACGATGCTGATGAAATAAACGCCAAGAAAGTTGAGGCCGAATTTGGGTACAAATATTTTAATTCTATCGAAGCGCTCATTGAATCAGTAGATATGGTTGATATTGTTACACCAACGTTATCTCATTACGATTGCGCTCTGCAAGCCATAGCAAAAGGAAAACACGTATTTATTGAAAAACCAATTACTAACACTGTTGAAGAGGCTGAGGAAATCAGAATACTTTTAGCTAAAAATAATCTAAGAGGTCAAGTTGGTCATGTAGAACGTTTTAATCCCGCATTTATAGCTGTAAAAAACCAAATTAAAGACCCCATGTTTATCGAAACACATCGTTTGGCAGAGTTTAATCCACGAGGGACGGATGTACCTGTAGTATTAGATTTAATGATTCACGACATTGATATTATTTTGAGTGTTGTAAAATCTAAGGTCAAAAATGTTTCGGCAAGCGGTGTATCTGTAATTAGCGAAACACCAGATATTGCCAACGCCAGAATTGAATTTGAAAATGGCTGTGTGGCTAATCTTACGGCAAGTAGAATTTCTCTAAAAAATATGCGCAAAACAAGGTTCTTTCAAAAGGACGCTTATATCTCTGTAGATTTCTTAGAAAAAAAGTGTGAAGTGGTTAAAATGAAAGATGCGCCCAGAACACCTGGAGATTTTGATATGATTTTGCAAAACGCCGAGGGCATTAAAAAACAAATCTATTTTGATAACCCAGAAATAGCCAATAACAATGCCATTCTTGATGAACTTGAGACTTTTGCAGATGCTATTAACACAAATACATCTCCAATTGTAACATTACATGATGGTACTGAAGCTTTACGAGTTGCATCACAGATTATTGATTGTTTTAACTAAAATATAATTTTATAATGAAAAATGTAGCAATTATTGGAGCAGGAACCATGGGAAATGGCATTGCTCATACTTTTGCGCAAAGTGGTTTTAAAGTCCAATTGATTGATGTAAGTGAGACTGCTCTTCAAAAAGGAATGAATACCATCTCAAAGAATTTGGACAGGATGGTGGCCAAAGAGAAAATTTCTGAAGCACAAAAAGAAGAAACCCTGAATAATATAAGAACATTCACAGATATTAACGAAGGTGTTGAATATGCGGGCTTGGTAGTTGAAGCTGCAACCGAGAATATTGATTTGAAATTAAAAATCTTCAAACAGTTGGACGAAGCTTGTCCTGAAGATACAATTCTTGCTACTAATACTTCATCTATTTCAATTACACAAATTGCAGCAGTTACATCAAGACCTGAAAAGGTAATTGGTATGCATTTTATGAACCCAGTTCCAATTATGAAACTGGTAGAGATTATTAGAGGCTATAACACAAGTGACGAAGTGACCAAATTAATTATGGACATGTCAACCGCTCTTGGAAAAATTCCTGTTGAAGTTAACGATTATCCAGGGTTTGTAGCCAATCGTATTTTAATGCCAATGCTTAACGAATCTATAGAAACTTTATACAATGGTGTTGCTGGTGTTACAGAAATTGATACTGTAATGAAGCTGGGCATGGCACATCCAATGGGCCCATTACAATTGGCGGACTTTATTGGGTTAGACGTATGCCTATCCATTTTGAATGTAATGTACGAAGGTTTTAAAAATCCTAAATACGCACCATGTCCGTTACTCGTAAATATGGTAAGAGCTGGGAAATTAGGGGTTAAATCTAGTGAAGGTTTTTACGATTATTCCGAAAGTAGAAAAGCTGAAACTGTTGCAAAACAATTTTCATAACACATGATAGATTGGCAAAAGTAATTCCCTTTAAAGCAGTTAGGCCAACGCGCGATAAGGTTAGTTTAGTCGCTGCTCGGTCTTATCAAAGTTATACCCAAGCTGAACTTGAGGCAAGGCTAGATTATAATCCATTTTCTTTTTTACACATTATCAATCCTGGTTATAAATATGAAAAAGAAATTACTGGTCCAGAACGTTACAACTTGGTAAGAAATCGCTATTTGGAATTTAAAGAGGATAACGTTTTTGTTCATGATGAACTTCCCAATTACTATATCTACAGAATTGTAGACAGAGATAAAAATGTTTATAACGGGATTGTTGCAGCTGCAAGCACAGAAGATTATGAAAGCGATATAATTAAAAAACATGAGGACACCATTGAATACCGTGAAAACGTTTTCAAGGATTATTTAAAAATTGTAGGTTTTAATGCAGAGCCTGTTCTATTAACTTATCCCGACAATGATATCATTGCCACTATTATTGCCGAAACTCAAAAGGAAAGGGCAGAGTTTGAATTTACAACCACCTATAGAGACACCCATTTTTTATGGAAGCTAAGCGACACTAAGGCTACTGCATTAATTAGAAACGAATTTGAAAAAATTAGTACTATTTACATAGCCGATGGTCACCATCGTTCTGCATCTTCAAGACTTTTAACCAATGACTTAAAATCGGCTAACAAAACACATACTGGTGAAGAAGCCTATAATTTTTTTATGAGCTTTTTAATTCCAGAATCAGATTTAAAAATCTCTGAGTTTAATCGTTTGGTTAAAGATTTAAATGGATTGAGCAAAGAAGAGTTCCTAATTCAATTGGATACTATGTATCGTATTGAAAACAGAGGTTCTGAGTTGTACAAACCATCAAAAAAGCATCATTTTAGCATGTATCTGGATGGCGAGTTTTATTCGCTATATTTAAGAAAATCAAATTATTTGTTCAACACTCCTCTTGACGCATTAGATACACAAATTTTGTACGAAACTATATTGAGTTCTATATTAGGGATTAAGGATATGCGCAATGACCAACGTTTAAATTATTCGCATGGTAAAAATGATTTAGTCACAATAAAAAGCAAAGTTGATAATCTGGAGTTTAAGGTTGGTTTCGGTTTAGTTCCTATCAATATAGACGAGCTAAAGCAAATTGCAGACAAAGGACTAACCATGCCACCAAAAAGCACTTATATTGAACCCAAATTACGCAGTGGAGTTACTATTTATGAATTTTAAAATGAGCATTCAACAGAACCTAAATAACATAAAAAAATTACTTCCTAGTGAAGTTACTTTAGTTGCAGTATCTAAAACTAAACCAATAAGTGATATTTTAGAAGCCTATTCTGCAGGGCAACGAATTTTTGGAGAAAATAAAATTCAAGAAATGGTCGATAAATATCAAGAGCTTCCAAAAGATATTGAATGGCATATGATTGGTCATGTACAACGCAATAAAATCAAGTATATGGCGAGTTTTGTTAATTTGATTCATGGTGTGGATAATATGAAACTTCTTCGAGAAATTAATAAACAAGGGTTGAAACATCAACGAGTGATTGATTGCTTATTTCAAATAAAAATTGCTGATGAAGAATCAAAATTCGGAATGTCAGCAGAAGAAGTGTCAGAAATAATGATGTCTCCCGAATATCAAGAATTAAAAAATGTCAATATTATAGGTTTGATGGGAATGGCGACTTTTACTGATAATGAACAGCAACTAAAAGATGAGTTTGATTATTTAAATTCTACGTTTCAAAATCTACAATCTCATGACCCTAATCTAAAAAACCTCTCAATGGGAATGAGCGGGGATTATCAACTTGCAATTGAATGTGGTAGTAATATGGTTAGGATTGGAAGTAGTATATTTGGTGAACGAAATTATTCAATTTAAAGCATATACGTATTTACGCAATTTTAGACATAGAAACAACAGGAGGCAAGTACAATGAGGAAGGCATAACCGAGATTGCAGTTTATAAATTTGACGGTCATGAAGTTGTAGATCAATTTATTTCTCTTATTAATCCAGAGCGCGAAATTCAACCTTTTGTTGTAAACCTAACTGGTATTAATAGCAATATGCTTAGAAATGCACCTAAATTTTATGAAATAGCAAAACGCGTAATTGAGGTTACCGAAGATTGCATCCTTGTAGCTCATAACGCACAATTTGATTTTCGAATTCTAAGAACGGAGTTTAAACGTCTAGGCTTTGATTATAGTAGAGAAACCCTATGTACTGTTGAATTGGCTAAAGATTTAATTCCAGGCCAAGGTTCTTATAGCTTAGGCAAATTAACGCGATCTCTTGGTATACCAGTTAGTGACAGGCATCGAGCTGCCGGAGATGCTCAAGCCACTGTCACTTTATTCAAAATGTTATTGGCTAAAGATTTAGATAAAAAAATTATTCAAGAGTCCATCCGCTTAGAGCCCAAATACCAAATGGAGCCGCGCCTATTAGATATTATTGAATCTCTCCCATCAATAACTGGCGTTTATTATATGCATAAGGCCGATGGTGAAATAATTTATATAGGCAAGAGTAAAAACATTAGAAAACGTGTAAACCAACACTTCACAAGCTCGAACGTAAAGTCAAAAAAAATGCAATTACAAGTTGCTGCTGTAACTTATGAAGATACTGGAAACGAACTTATAGCATTACTAAAAGAAAGCGAAGAAATTAAGCGAAATAAACCTTTTTTCAATCACGCCTTGAAGCGAACTATCTTTTCGCACGGGTTATTTAGCTATACTGATGACAAGGGCTATATTAATTTAAAAGTAGGGAGGGTTAATGGAAAAGAAAAACCAATAACTACGTTTTCAAATCTAAAAAGTGCTAAAAGCTTTGTTACAAGGACGGCTGAAGAACATAATTTATGTCAAAAGTTAACTGGTATTTATCCTACCAATAGCAATTGTTTCAGTTATACAATAAAACAGTGTTTTGGCGCTTGTATTGATGAAGAACATTTTGAAGATTACAACAAAAGAATTTTAAATGTAATTAACCATTTTAGCTTTGAAAATCAAAATATGATAATTATCGACCGTGGCAGGGCAGTTGATGAGCGTAGCGCAATACTAATTGAAAATGGTGTATACAAAGGTTTTGGTTTCTACAATTTAAATTATCAAATTAATAACATAGAAATATTGCAATCTATTATTACTCCTATGCAACATAATCATGATTCACAGCATATTATTCAAACGTATTTAAGACGTAATAGAAAATTGAAAATTGTGCAATTAGATGTCAATCAATAAACTTGTCAAACTTTTATTACATTTGATATAATGGACAACAAAAACACAAGGACTAGTTGGCGACATAAACTTCACGAAATACTTTATGAGGCAGATACACCAATGGGTAAAATATTCAACATGGTGCTGCTCATTACTATCCTTGCAAGTATAATGCTAGTTATGCTTGAAAGCGTTAGAAGTTTTGACGAAAAGTATCATAACTTTCTCAATATTTCTGAGTGGGTAATTACAATCTTATTTTCGATAGAATATATAGCCAGAGTAATTGCCGTAAAAAAACCAATAAAATATATTACAAGCTTTTATGGTATTATAGATTTGCTTTCCACTATACCTAAATATGTTTCAATAATTTTTGTCGGGTCTCATTCATTAGTAGCTTTAAGAGCTTTACGACTAATGCGAATTTTCAGAATTCTAAAACTGGCTCGTTATATAGGTGAGTCCAGTAATTTCGTAAAAGCATTGAGAGCCAGTCGTGCAAAAATCATTGTATTTATTTCATTTGTAATAATAATGTGCATCATTCTTGGCACAGTAATGTATTTGGTTGAGAGTGGTCAAGATAGTGGGTTCACCAGTATTCCTCGAAGTGTATATTGGGCAATTGTAACACTAACGACAGTTGGATATGGTAATATTGCGCCAATTACACCTTTAGGTCAGTTTATTGCTGCTTTAATCATGATAATGGGTTACGGTGTTATTGCTATTCCTACAGGTATTGTGTCTTCAGAGATGACAAAAACTAGTAAAAAAGATGTACAGACTAGTACTCAAGCCTGTGCTAATTGTATGGCTGAAGCTCACAGGGACAACGCTGAATTTTGTTATGAATGTGGCGAACGCTTAAATGATGAATAGGAACAATAGTAACTATCTTATTTGTATTGTTGGATCAACAGCCATTGGCAAAACTGCATTAAGCCTTAAAATTGCACAATATTATAAGTGTGAAATCATTTCGGCAGATTCGCGACAGTTTTTTAAAGAAATGCAGATTGGAACTGCTGCTCCATCAGCTGAAGAGTTAGCATTAGTAAAACATCATTTTATTCATCATAAATCTATCAAAGAAGATTACAGTGTTGGTGCTTTTGAAAAGGATGCCGTGAGATGTTTAAAACACCTATTTGAAACTGACAATGTAGTTGTTATGGTCGGTGGTTCTGGTCTTTATATTGATGCAGTTACAAAAGGCTTAGACTATTTTCCCGAAATTGACCCTAACATAAGAGCCAACTTGAACAGTCTGTTAAAACTCACCGGTATTTCTGCTTTACAAAATCAACTTAAAGAACTAGATATTGAATCTTATAATACTATTGCCATTGACAACCCACATCGACTAATTAGAGCGTTAGAAATTTGTATTGGTACTAAAAAACCATACTCTAGTTTTTTAAATAAAGAAAAGTCAAAACGTAATTTTAAAATCATTACCATAGGTTTAAATGGAGACCGTGAAATAATTTATGATAGAATTAATAAGAGAGTTGATAAGATGATGCAAGAAGGGCTCTTAAACGAGGCGAAAAAATTAAAAGCCTACCAGCACTTGAATGCCTTAAATACTGTTGGCTATAAAGAACTTTTTAAATATTTTGATAATGAATGGTCTTTTGATTTTGCCATTGAAGAAATTAAAAAAAATTCAAGACGATTTGCAAAACGACAGCTAACTTGGTTTAAAAAGAATAGCAATACTATTTGGTTTGATTATACAACTAACACAAACTCAATTTTTGCCGTTATAGATGAAAACATAAAATAATATCATAAAAAAAGCCAGCTATATTTAGCCGACTATTTTTATTCAATTAACAATCTTAAATTTTGTGTTAGGCGTTTTGGTTTACAACCAACCTGAAACCTTCACCGTGTATATTTAATATTTCTACATTTTCATCAACCTTTAAATATTTACGCAACTTAGCAATATATACGTCCATACTTCTAGATGTGAAATAATTGTCATCTCTCCAAATTTTAGTTAAGGCTAATTCTCGAGGCATTAAATCATTTTCGTGTAAAGCCAATAAACGTAAAAGTTCATTTTCTTTAGGAGAAAGTTTTACAGGATCACCCCCTTTATGCTTCAAAAAACGCAATTTAGAATTTAAATGGAAACCACCAATTTCAAATTCAAATTGCTTGCTGTCTGAAACACTATCAGTAGCTTTTCGCTGTATAATGGCTTTTATTTTCATTAATAGTACTTCACTATCAAACGGCTTGTTTAAGTAATCATCTGCACCTACTTTGTAACCTTTTAAAACATCTTCTTTCATTGCTTTAGCAGTCAGAAAAACAATAGGAACATCTGCATTTTTTTCACGAATTTCTTTGGCCAAAGTAAAACCATCTTTATAAGGCATCATCACATCTAGGATGCACAAATCGTAGTCATCTTTTTTGAATTTTTCAAAGCCTTCCATACCATTTTTGGCATGAACGACATCGTAATCATTCATAGTTAAATAATCCTTCAAAACGGTTCCAAAATTTGGGTCATCTTCGACTAAAAGTATTTTCTTATTCTGTTCTTCCATAATTAAATTATGATATTAATGGTAATTTTATAATGAAGGTACTACCCTTCCCTTTTTCACTTTCTACAGTAACAAAACCATGATGGTCTTCTACTATTCTTTTTACATAAGCCAGACCTAAACCATGGCCTTTAACGTTATGAACATCACCAGTGTGTTCTCTATAAAATTTTTCGAACACCTTTTTTTGAACTGGCTTTGACATGCCGTTTCCTTGATCTTTTATTTTTAATAGAACGTTGTTTCCATCATTTTCCGTATATATCTCTATTTTCGGTTCATTGTCAGAATACTTTACAGCATTGTCTAACATATTTACTATAACATTGGTAAAATGAGTTTCATTGGCCAATACATCTGAATTTATTGCATCTAAATGTGTGTTAATATACCCATTTCTGTTCTCAACAATAAGTTCTATATGCGTAACTGCATCCTCGATTAAGTCGTTTAACCTAACCCTATCCTTACTAATGTTGAGTTCATTTTTTTCAAGTTTAGATATTCTTAGTACATTTTCTACCTGCGCATGCATACGTTTGTTTTCTTCTTTAATCATTCCGAGATAACGCTTAACCTTTTCTTGATCACCAATAACCTTAGGGTTTTTAATTGCATCTAATGCCAAATTAATGGTCGCAATGGGTGTTTTAAACTCATGTGTCATATTGTTAATAAAGTCGGTTTTAATTTGTGAAATTTGACGCTGTTTTATTAATTGATAAATGGCACTGGTATAAGCAATAATTATTATTAACGTAAAAATCACCGATAACATCGTCATTCCTATTATTGACGATAAAATAAAACTACCTCTTTCAGGAAAATTTACATACAAAAAATAATCACTTTCATCATTATTATCTAAAAATATAGGATGACCAATAGTTCCTGTTTGTTCAATTTCAAAATTATCAGATTGCACTTTGGTAGCTAAATCTTTATGGTAAATTGCAAACTCATAATCTATATCAATATCTTCTTCACTTAACTTTTTATCTAAATAATTCCTGATTTCTTTCTCAGAAACTCGCTTATGAATAGGCAACAATGCTGCTAAATCTTTATGCGAGGTTTCAAAAATTATTTCCTCTCGTCTCGACACTTCACCCATTTGAAGTAATCGTTCTTCAGGACTAATATCTGAATTGGCTTCAATATTGAGATTATTATAAACTTGTGTTTCTCTTTCGTTTGTTAATCTCGTAACGTTTATACTGTCTAAACTTATGTCAAAGAACGAAGGAATTTTAAAATTTTCTTCCAAAACCCCATTTCTATACCTTATAATTTCATTTGAATTTAAATCGTCTTGTATGACGTATAAATTTCTAATCGCTGTTGTATCTCCTTCAATAAAACCATCTGCACGTAATGCTTCAAATTTAAGTGCATATTGCCTATACTCTCTTTTTTCAATTGTATTAGCAGCATAATTAAGAGCCTTTTTTACATTAAAGGTAAACTGCTCTTCTTCATTTTTAACTGTATTATTAATGTAATACGCTTGAACAAAAATAATTCCAACAAGGGACAAGCTCATTAATATTACCAATAAGACGAATATCTTTTTACTCATCATTCAAAATTAACATTTTAACATTTAGCAAGACGGCCATTTAACCTTACATTAACACAAATGTTAAAATTTTGAAATTAGCAACTAGATTTTAATATTTTTTGATGTATTTCTTCCACTTGTTGCTGTGTTTTAACAAGACTTTTATTCGTGATAACGTATTGAGACATTTCAACTTTTTTTTCATCATTCCATTGATTATCAATGATAGCCATAACTCTGGCTACAGTGGATGAATCGCGAGCAATAACACGTGATATTCTATCTTTTATGGGTGCAATAACGGTTATAATGGCGTCACAATTTACATAACCTCCATTTTCAAATAATATTGCAACTTCCTTAATAACATATGGCACATCTGCTTGTTTTGTTAACCATCTTTTAAAATGAGAGGTAACTTTTGGATGTATAATGGCATTTATTTTATTTAAGAGTTCGGTGTTATTAAATATTTTGTCAGCTATAAAAGGTTTATTCAAAGCACCCTTTCGATACGCATCGTTTCCAAAAAGACCAATAAGCTTGCGTTTTATCACTTTAGACCTATTCATTAATAATTTGGCCTCAGTATCAGCTTCGTAAACAGGAACATCAAATTTTTGAAACATTTTTGCTACCGTTGTTTTTCCACTACCGATTCCACCTGTTAACCCTATTACTTTCATTGCACTTCTATAAATTCAATTTGTTCTGAGTTCAATTTTGCATTTTTTACCAAACTTGGTTGTTGCACAATTTTTGGGATTAGGTAATTGTCTTGGTCATTTATCAAATTATAATCACATTCTACAATAAAACTACTTGATGAGATTGATTTAAAATTACTCAAGCTAGTATAATATATTACAGAAACGGTTTTAGGATAATAATTAATTTTAACATTGTTGGGGATATTAATTACGTTTACAGGCACACTAATTGTACCTTCTGTAAATCGTTCTACATCACCAGAAATTATTGTTTTTTCATGTGAAAATTTTACACTTTGGTTTCCGCTTGGTAGTTTTAATTGCACGCCTTGTGATATGGCAGAATTAACATTATCAAGAACCATTTTTTTAGTATTAATCTGAGTAATTGTATCTATTAAAATTTTTGGACCAATAACTTTAACCGAATCTGGCTGAAGTTTCAGATTTTCAGTTAAATCAAACCCAGACGCATAATTTATCTCAGATTTTAAAACTAATGGAATCATTTTAACCGCATTGACATCATATCTAAAAGTTAGTGTATCTGGATCAATGTTTTCAACTATCACATTGGCGTCAAACTGATTAACAATATTTGATAATTCTCTTCTCTCAATCCAATTAAAATGAGTCGAGTTTTTATCAAGATTTTTAAAGTCAATGTCTATAGTAGGTTCTTTAAAATAATATTTAACAAGTTTGAATCCATAGGTTGTAAGTGTAATTCGCAATGTATTTGAAGAATCATTAATAATAACATATTCTTCTGGCACGTTTAGCGCATTTATTTTAAAAACAAAGATATGTGTATTCTTATTCGATAACTTAGAAAGTACCGAAAACAAAAGAGCTAAGGCTATAAAAAGCACAAATATATTTAGTTTTCTACTTTTAAAATGTCCGGCTATTTTTTGTTTGAATAAAGTCATACTTTTATCTTAAAAAATAGGTTTGGAAACAGTTCTTCAACATTCTTATTTGAAAACATCAAAATCAATGTGGACTTTAAAAAACCATATCCATAACCAAAAAATTGAATGATAATGGTGGGTAAAGTACTAATCGATACTATTAAATTTTTGGTCGAAGCTAAAGCTAACAAAAAACATAGCAAAAAATAAAAACAGTAAAGCTTAATTGGAAAAGTTATATTGAAAATCAATAAAATAATTGAAATAATAAGTCCTAAACTAAAAACAGTCGGAAACCAATATGTAATTTTCCTTGTTTCTGGATGCCATTGGTTTAATATTGGCCTAACAGAACCAAATTTATGAACCTGATTATAAAACTTTGACCATGATATTCTGCGTTTATGATACACATAAGCCTCAGGAATAAGTTTTGTTTTATAATTAAGCTTATTAAGTCTTATAGACAAATCTGGGTCTTCTCCTGGATGAATCTGTCCAAAGCCTCCAGTTGCATTAAAAGCGGCTTTAGAAATTCCCATATTAAAACTCCTGGGTTGAAACTTATTGATGCTCGACTTCTTTCCTCTAATACCTCCTGTTGTAATAAAAGATGTCATTGCAAAATTAATAGCCTTTTGCAAATTGCTAAAAGACCGATGTGCCGCATCTGGCCCACCGAAACAATCTACAAAATCGTGATTTAGATTTTTTAAAACTTTAATCAGGTAGTCTTTAGGTAAAACGCAATCTGAATCTAATATGATAAAATAATCGCCATTTGCGCGCTTCATTCCATAATTTCTAGAATCTCCAGGGCCTGTATTGTCTTTGTAGAAATATGAAATATTTAGGCTGTCAGCAAACTCGTCAACAACATCTTTAGAACTAATAGTTGAGCCATCTTCAACAATCACAATTTCAAAATCAGAATCTCCGTTTAGGCCTTTAAAACTATCAAGTAGTTCTTTAGCCTCATCTGGTCTGTTATAGATTGGAATAATAAAAGAAATATCATTTGCTATCATACTCAGCAAAGGTAATTAACCTATTTTATAAAAAATCTAAAACTCACCAATAAAAAAACCTAGCTGATTTAGCGAGGTTTTTTTTATTA
>RCNB010000217.1_pt1 | contig 39640 bp, 57 predicted proteins | sample 2041321 | NCBI WGS metagenome assembly RCNB01 (sample SAMN09708232, study PRJNA481090) | Marine sediment metagenome, whole genome shotgun sequencing project.
TGGGAAACTAACACAGGAATTCGCGAGGGGCTTGGAAGGTCAAGCGACACCTTATCAGGGTGGGGCAAGAGACAATACAACCCCGCTGGTCGCAACCGCCGCACGGTCTGGCAGATAGCGACTGCGCCGTACAGCGGCGCGCACTTCGCTTGCGTTGATGCTGAAACAGAATGTCTTACCGTTAGTGGTTGGAAATATTACAACGAGCTGGTGATTGGCGAACAGATTGCCTCCTACAACTTAAATAACGAATCACTCGAATGGATGCCCTTAGAAAATATAAGGACATATCCTGTTGTCGATCTTGAAATGGTTAGATTGAAAGGTAGAAATATAAACCAACTATTAACCCCCGATCATAGGTGTTTGATTGAACGGAGACAAGGACATAAAGTAATAATCAAAGCCAAAGATTTGAAACCAACACAAAAGATATTGGTTGCGTCTGAATGGAATGAAGCAAGTACACGGTTCTCTAAAAGACTTGCACAAATAATTGGTTGGTATGTTACAGAAGGTCACGCAGGACTAGACTGTGTCCATATCTATCAATCGGTTAGTGCCAACCCCGAGTATTGCAAAGAGATAGACCAATTATTAAGAGATGAGGGGGCTGAATATAAGCGATACACAAGAACACGTATTTATAACGGCGAACAGCGGATGTCTAGTTCATGGAGAATAATAGGATCGGTTGCAAATATTCTTCTTGCTATATGTCCAGACAGGACGTTACCAAAAGGATTTTTGAATTGGAATATTGAATCGCTTGAAGCACTTTGGGACGCCTTGATGAAAGGTGATGGACACTTTAGAGAAGCAGGTCGCCAAACTTTTGTGCAAAAGAATAAGGTATTGATAGATCAAGTGCAGGCATTGGCGACTAGGTTGGGGTTCGCAACTACACTTAGAAAACGAAGCAAAGGAACTTGGGCTTTGTATAAAACAATATCCAAAAAGCGTTGGTTGAGATCAGAAACAACAGACATTATTTCAAGGGATAAATACACAGGCGTTGTCTGGTGTCCTCAAAACAGAAACACTACCTTTGTTGCCCGCCGCAATGGATCGGTATTTATTACAGGCAACACGTTCCCGCCCGCCCTGGTGGAGCCGTGCATCAAAGCCGCCACCAGCGAGCATGGCTGCTGCCCTGAGTGCGGGGCGGGGGGGGCGAGGGGAGTGGAGCTTACACCTGAATATGCCGCATTGTTGAAAAGTGGCAAAGCATGGCGCGACAATGCCGGAAAACCTGACAAATATACAAACAGACAACCAAAGGATCACCCAGCACAAGTGCCACAAAAGAATGTCACCACCGGCTGGCGCCCCACCTGTGATTGCTGTCAAATATGCGACCACTATAACAGGTTGCATGGTGATACCCCTTGTCCCGTGCCTTATGACCCTGTCCCATCACTGGTACTCGACCCATTCTGTGGTTCGGGAACCAGCCTGCTCGTAGCCCGCAAGCTAGGCAGGCGCGGCGTGGGAACCGACCTATCCTTCCCGTACCTGCGCGACCAGGCACGAAAGCGGCTAGGGCTGGACAAGCTGGACGCGTGGCGGGATGGTAGAAACAAAGTAGATACTAAACTAGAAGGATTACCTATGTTTGAGGAGATGAGATGAACAAAGATGAGTTGAAGGAAATAAAGAATTACTGGTGTAGAGATGATGACAATTATCCGTTAGCTGATAGAGAAGTAAAAGATATATGCGACCTCGTCGCTGCCCTCGAAGCGGCGCAGGCTGAGAATGAGGCTATTAAAGATCAAGCCTGGAAAACAGTTGAACTTGAAGAAGGCAACCTGGTTGTATTTGTTGGCGTTCACGCGGTTAGTTGGGAGAAGCGTTGGGGCGAACCATCGGTAGGCTTTACTCGTTGGCGGGATGATAAAGAATGACCCACCGCGTCTACCTCCCCCACATCAGCAACCAGCAGCCCGGCTTGAAGGACTTGTTCGGCAAGCACGGCATCCAGTTCGGCTTTGCGGTTAGCTCTGGATCGTTCAAGAACCAGACTACCAAGCAACTAATAGTGCAACACGCCAACATAGTGACTACTGAGGTTGCCCTAAAAATGGAGTACACGCAGCCGCAGCGTGGGGTGTGGGACTTTAGCGAGGGTGATGCTATTGTGGCGGCTGCCCACGAGCTAGGCATTGACGTGCATGGGCACACGCTATCCTGGCACATGCAAAACCCTGATTGGTTGGTCAAAGGCGGGTTTACCCGCGATCAGCTGGCTGACATTCTCAGAGAGCACGTTAGGGCGGTGTCCTATCATTATAGGTACAAGACGATTAGCTTTGATACAGCTAATGAGGCATACATAAAGCCAGACGGTGGTGTGTTTGCCGGTCCCTGGCAGCCGTTGGGCGAGGACTACGTAACGATTTCATTCCAGTGTGCGCTGGCAAAGAAGCCGCCCATGTATAACTCGTTTTGGCCACACCCCGACATGGAACATCCTAAAGCATTAGACTTGTTAGACAAGGAATGGGCTGACGGCATTGGCATCCAACTGCATTTGTGGGACGGCAGTTACCAGAAAACACTAGCACATACTGAGACGTTCCTGAAGCAGATACGCGCTCGCGGTAGCTGGTGCAGGTTCAGTGAGATAAGTGTGCGTGCCGTCAATGAGCAATCGCGAGCGGTTGTGTACAGAGCTATCACGAAGTTGGCTATCAAGTACGAGGATATTGTGAAGGGCGTAATTGTGTGGGGTGTTACTGATAAAGGCGCATGGCGCGAAAACTCTACGCTGTTCGACAACGCTGGTAAGCCGAAGCCCGCTTGTGCGGCGGTGTGCGAGGAGTTGAGGAAATGATTGTGTGCAAAATGATGGCAAAACCAGAACAATATGCACACCTTGTAATGTGCATAAACAAGCGAAAGGAGTTGTGATGACAGAAAAACTACCAAAACGAATATGGGTAAGCCCGTATGCCTATTCCCCAAGTATGCCAGACGATGGTGTTGAGTTTGTCCGCGCCGACCGCTACGCCGCCTGCTTTTCCGCGGGCTGTTCGCTGCACCACCACTTATTCAAGCTAACCTACGCGTTGCTGAACCGCCCCGACATAGGCGAAAGCGAACGCGAAATGGCAGACATAATTGATGATGCCCAGCTTGCGCTGGATAAGTGGAACAGGTTTTTAGATGGCGAGGAGGAGTGATGACTAAATTTGTGTGGGATAAAGCAGTATGGGAACATGGTGAATATGTAGTAACTGTGCGACCCGATTGGGAAAAGCCCTGGAGGGATATACCTATTGGTTACACAATGAGTAGCGAAGATGCCAATGTGGTTGCTAAATGGTTGCAGTCAAGCTGTGATGATTTGCGGCGGCTTTTCTACAACGAATCTAAGGACGAGCGAGATGCTACGGATTAGGCTTCCCTATCCTGACCGCCGCCTCAACCCCAACGTCCGCAAGGTGTGGCAGGCATGAGCAAGTATCGTTCCCGCGTTGACGCTAATCAAACCGAGATAGTCGAAGCACTACGAGGCATAGGCGCGTCCGTGTTCTTGCTCCACGCCGTTGGCTGTGGATGCCCCGACTTGCTGGTTGGGTTTCGCGGCGTCAACTACCTATTAGAGATAAAACAAGGTAGGTACGCTAAACTAACGCCTGCTGAACACAGGTTCTTTGATAGCTGGAACGGGTACGCAAGTATTGTGCGAACCGTTGACGAGGCACTAGAAGAGATAGGTGCAAAGTTTATTGCATGACAGCAAAGATACTGGACACATAAGGTGCGTATTTACGCAAAGGAAAATGACAAATGATAACTGACAAACGATTGCAGGAAATAAAAGAAGCCCTAGATAACACTCGTAGATTATTTAACTTTGATAGCCAACCGAAAGAACGTGTCCAAATGTTCCACGATATGAAAGAACTCATCGCCGCCTACGAGAACCAGGGCGAGTTGTTGCAGCTGGCTTTAGGCAACACCGACAAGGCGCAGGCTGAGTTGGTTGACGCAGTAGAAATGCTTGCTGAGGAAGGCTTCTATGTTACAGACGAGAAAGGACTAGAGTATGTCACCCTCCGCAAACAACTGGCTTGTCTATTAGAGAGAGAAAAAAGGATGCAAGCCGAACATAGTATTAGTATGGATAATTACGAGAAGCAACTAGCCAAGCCGCACGACAATGCGCTTGTCGTTAGCCGTGACCGATATAAGGAAAACGCATACCTCTGCAACAAACTGACTGAGGAACACGACAAGTTTCTTGCCATGAAGAACGACCTCCGCAAGCAGTTGGCAGAAGCGCAGGCTCAGGTTGAATACTGGAAACATCAGCCAATGGTCTGGGAGGAGACAGTGGGTAGTAAACAGAGAAGATGATTAGCCCGCCGATGCCCCGCCGTCATGCCGCCGATGCGCGGCTATGGAGATTTGAAATGATATATATGATTGTGTGGTTTATCGCCGTAATGGGGGTGGTGTATTCCGTCACTGATGATAAGTTGTTATTGGGCCTTTTGTTTTGGTGTGTTGGTATGACTGCTTTAGTATTAGCTTTCCGCTATGCTTGAACTTCAACCAATTACCTACAAAGAAGCCTGTGATTTTATTTGTGAACATCACAGTCACCACTTGCCGCCACAGGGTTGGAAGTTTGGCATCGCAGTTAATGACGGCGATAAGGTGGTAGGCGTAGTAACGATTGGCAGACCAGTCGCCAGAGGTTTAGATAATGGATGGACGCTTGAGGTTACAAGGAATTGCACCAACGGCACTAAGAACGCCGCCAGCATGCTTTATGGTGCGGCTTGGCGAGCTGTAAAGGCTATGGGTTACAAGCGACTTATATCTTATACGCTCAAAGAAGAGAAGGGAACATCATTGGTTGCCGCTAACTGGAAAGTAATAGGTGAGACAAAGGGTGGCTCGTGGAGTTGCAAATCAAGACCGCGCATAGACAAGCATCCTACAAACCAGAAATTATTATGGGAGGCAACTTGAAACGCGGCAAGTGCGCAACCGCCGAAACCATCGCCAACCTGTGCATGATAGGCTGCCTGGGCGTGGCTGTGGCTGTGGTAGCGGCGGGGCTGGCGGTGTATCTTGTATGCGCACATTAACTCATACGAGTTAACAACGATTATTTCTGGATGTCAATAATAGTATTTACAAGGAGAAACAAGGCGTGAAGTGGGAATAAGGGAGATGACACTTTGATTGATTATTTATTAGTAGGTGTAATGATAGGGATAGCTATTTGCTTGATTATTAAGTTTTTGGATTGGTTGTATAAAAACATAATGTCTAGAAGCGATTTTACGGATCGCGAAATCCATGAGCTTAAAAACATTGTCCGTGAACGACTCGGCAAAACAACAAGACCGCTACCCCCCGAACACGGATAAGGATTGTATTAATGTCATCATACATTAACGAGATCCACCTGCATTCCAACGGTTGCCAGAAAGCCCGCAACGGCAATGGTCGCTCTGCTAATTATGCCAACTCATACGATGAGCGTAAAGGCGGCGGGCATCCCAAGAAGCATAATAGATATGTCCCCAGCAACAAGTCTGCTGTTGTGATAATCCGTGATCCGCTTGGCTTTCATAATGGAGGCTTCGTAAAAGGGGCTAAATTTGGCGTGGAAGATTGGGAGCGAATGCGCTCATTACGGGTGATCACAGAAAATACGATATTCAAGCAGGATAAACGCATCTGGCGCATGGTGACGCTGAAGGATTGGAGGAGGGGTAACAAGATGATGAAAAGGGTGAGAGTGGAGGAGTGATGCTCAAAACAATAAGCACATCACGAACAACTGTGCCAAAGACCGTAGACGATAGCGGACCCGTTCCCTGGAAGTGTAAAGCTTGCGGCGCACACCTGGGAATCATAAAAAAGAACAATAGGGACTGGCACTACCTAATTCCGTCAAGCGCACCTCATATACATATTTTTGGAAACGCGAAAATCACCTGCCAGATTTGCGGTACGAGGAGATCGTGGGATTGGGATGAGACGGTGATTAATCAGCTAGTGTATAATATCAAGCGGAGGAAGAGGAGGGTATAATATGGGTATGATAAAGTTTATATGCAAGAACTGCAAGCATTGGGAACCAACCAAAGAACTTACGGGAGAATGTAAGAACCCCCTATTAAAGACTGCTAGTCGAGCTTGTATTCTAACCGAAGCGGAGTTCGGTTGTAACTTTTTTGATTGCGAAGGCATCTATTTATCCGCTGGCGAAATAGTCGTAGACCACCCCGCTATAACACTGCCAACACCGGATCATACCTGATCAACAGGTCGAATAGCGGTAACAATCTTCTCTACCCTGGGATCGTAAACCGTGACCTTTTCATACTCTGGCGACTTCTCCATTTTCCTTATAACCGCACTAGCGCGATTCTGTGTCAACCCCTTTTTAGTTATGATATCTTTGATTGTTATATCCCCAGGGCGGATATCCTCATCGATGAAGTCGTCAACTGCCGCTAAAGTCCGCTTCCTCTTCAGCTCGATTTCTTCAGCAACTTGCTCAATATCCCGGTAGATTTCTGCTCCGTCCATTCCAGTTTATCCTTTCTGCGAATATCCTCAGTCCTCGTAATCCAGACCGGCTCCATCATCCTTCCGTCAACAATCTCGAAAATAACGCCCCCATAAATAATCTTAGACAACGATTTAGTCACCTGTCTGGCGAAGTCGCCCATCTTGCACAGAGGCGGTATCATGGCAAATTGGCTTTTGACGAACCTGTTCTTATTCCAGATTGAGAGCTCCTCAAAAATGATCGAATGCTTGTCTCCCCGTAACACGATTTTGGGCGGCGTTCTACCCTCCATAAGATCGCTCATCATAATATCGCGCAGGTAATATCTAGCCGTGTTCCCTTCTAGCCATGTCCGTGCCGACTGTCCTGGTCCGTGATGTGAATAATCAATATCGATCCCAGGGGCAACCGTAGTTATTCCGTGATAAACGGGTATGATTTCCTTATCCTTGAACTCACCTTGCAGCATCTGGGCGATCACTATCGTCAGCGATCCCGCCCCGTGATCGTGGCTCGATGTCCCCGCCACAAGGTAAGCTCTCACCAGGTTCGGTATCTGCATCCAGGGGACAAGATTCCAGTAGGGAGCCATGATATGATTAGCAAGGTGAACGTTCTCAACATCATCGGTGTATTTCATCCCCTGCCCTTGATCGCCCAGGTCGTACAAAATGATTGGATCTCCGTCTGCCATCTTGACAGAAGTATCAATAATCTCCTGGTGGACATTCCACAAATCTTCCTGGTCGGGTTTTAGGGTTGGCGTATATGGATAAAACTCATTATGCTTACCTTTGCGCTGGAATACTGTATCCGGGTTTAATAAACCAAGCGTGTGCATGGCATGTTTATCGGTGATGACTGGAATGACAAAGTGCATAAGTTATAAGGTAAGGTGCTAATCTGCGTCCGCCAACAATCCCAGGGCAACAAGTTTAGTTTCAAGCTCGTTTACCCTTGCTTGCAGGTTGGCGATCACAGCCATAACCGTGTTGCCTTCGTCTTTAGTCGCAAACCCAAAGGCAGACCCCGCTCCGCTATCAATCAAATCCTGTAAAGCGTAATCCGGCGTTCCGGCAGCGGTGTGGGTGATGGTCGCCAGCTCATCGGTTATTTCTGTTTGCTGCACAACCGGAGTAGCGTTGAAGAAGCCGAGCTTTTGATTGGTTGCTGTCCCGATCTTCGTGCCGGTTGAGGTTCCTAAGATGATATTTTCCCCGTCGTTCATCATAATATCGTCTAAAAACTTGAAGTAATCCTCGTCTTCCATCCAGGTGAGAACACCCGTGCTATCTTGCCCAACAAACGTTAGAATATAGTCTCGCCCCGTTGTTCCATCTCCAATAGTGAGCGTAGTCCCGTTCCATTGCAAATCGTCTTGCCCTTCCAGCGTGTTCGCATCTTTCCAGATGGCAACATAACTATCCTGGGGAGCACCAGACAAGTCAGGCGTTTGTGAGGATGAGCCCCTGAACATTAACCATTTGCTTTGTCCGTTGTCATAAACGCCAAAGGCGATATCACTTGTCACGCCCAGCGTAATATCGCCAGCCGAGGCGCACAGAATATTCCCGGTGTTGTGTTTGATAACCACATTCCGGGCATCGGCAACGCTCCTCAAAATAATAAACAAACCCGTTGAATGACCGTTGATAGTATCCAGGTCATCGGTTGAGTCATCCCCCTGAGTATCTATCTTGTGATAGTTCTGCGTAACAGTAACGGCTCCGCCCGAGATGGTCAACTCAGTACAGTCGTCAAACTCCAACATCCCGGCATCATTGATTGAGTGCGCCAGACGCGTCTTAACATCGGTACACGAGCCCGCCGGATCTGTGCCCAACTCGGTCTGAGTCGCAACGCCCATAACCTGCAATTCGTTTATATCGGCGGCAACATAATCATCGACGCCATCTGTGTTCGCCGTGAAACTATCTAATCCACCTGGATATTGTCCACCTGCCATAATTGTTTACTCCCTTTTATGATAATATAGCCTTCCAGCCAAATATAGAAACATCCTCATTCCCAGTCTGAGCTATTTTCCCACTGGCAAACCCAAACTTTAAGGCAAGAAAATTGCCTGGGGACACTGGATTAGTTAATGTTAGTCCAGTAGCAAAATGAAGCGTGTTAGGTAAGGTTGGTTGGCTGGAATATACGTAGAAACTTACCACGTCATCTATAACTATTATTTCACCAGAACTATCCCTCAATTGTACTGACGTGAACCATTCTATTGATGGCTCGAATGCGAAATACCCACCCCAATGTAATATGGGGGTTATACTAATGCTCGTGACACCCGATGGAATAAAATATGCTCCATACGCCCAGGCATATTGTGGATATGTGCCACAATCAGGGCAATGTAATAACACCCCTGCTCCGTATACTCCATAATAATCTCCGCCACCCCTGTTCCATTGTTTCTGTCCTCCATAAACAAGGTTATCAGCGTTCTCGGCGTCACTTCCACCCAAAGCAGGGATAAAGACATATCCTGCCGATGCTCCCGGTTCTCCCTCTCCAGGCGGTTCTGGCGGGGGCAACCAGGGCGTCTCGGACGGGTTCTCCAACTGTGGCGGGACGTAGTTCTCGGTCTCGATCTCACTCGCTGTGATAGACGTGCTGTCCGTTATAATCTTGTGCAGCCAGACGGTCGTGGTCACATCCTGACCTGTGTCGTTGTTCCAGCGATGCTCATAACCCGTGATGTAATATGTATCATCAAGCGTTAATGTCCCCGCTGTGAACGCTACCGAGTGCATTATGTCTATTGGATATTGTACAGATGGGCGCTGCCTGACCTCAATCGTTATCGCTTCCCGGCTATCCTTGGTCACGTCTTTAATGGCTTCTGAGAATACAGTGGCAAAATGGGGGTCCTGCATATACGGGGAATCAATCTTGAGTTTCTTCAATCCGTAGTCCGCGATGCTGGTATCGTCAGTGTGAACCGAATCCTCGCGCAGATCCCCAAGCATCCGCCCTTCTACTTCGAGCCTGGTAATGTACCCATTGGTGGACGTTGATAGCACAACTGTTCCACCCGACTGCCCAAATTCTTCTGAGACAACCGTGATGTCGTCTGTGATATCTGTCCCGTTGCCGTCCTTCTCTGTATTAGCCTCAAGCTCTCCCAGCTGAATATCTTTAGATAGTCTGTATTTGCACCGAATAGTAACATTCGTACCGGTATTAATCGCTTCCGGGTTGGGTAGCGAATAAATCACGCTCGGCTGTTTCCAGATCGGGCGGTGAACAACTACATTAACGTGGTTATAGACTGCATCCCAGGGCTGCGACACCAGGATTTGTTTCAGGACAACACCCTCATCTATTGAATGGTTGGTGTAGCCCGAGTGATTGCGTCCGTAATATCTGGCAACCCCGAACCTGTCAACGAAGAATACCCCTAGCCCAGCCGCTGCCAGTTGGTTAACTATGGTTCCGGCGTTCTTATCGTCAATGTCAAGGCTGGGTACAGGTTGAGTATCTTGATCGATTTGAACAGGTCCCTTATAATAAATATCATACAGAACTTCGTAAAATGACCCCATAAGGCTCATCATTAATTTAGACGCACTTTCTGTACAGGTCGCGTTCCATATTTCCTGCATACCATCGTTTACGATTATACGAACCTTATCCCCACCCCCAGGCCCGCTCAATGGGCGAATATCTGCAATCACGCCTTTGAGAATGTCGTAATTTGTCTGGTCAGAATTATTTATAACTCGGATATAAACCTCTTTACCTGGCCCAACATTCGGGTATAGTGGACTAGAGGTATAACGGGGATCGTACCTGCGATCGTAATTGTCGAGCGTCAGGACTGCCTTGCCACCCCGCATGGGAGCAAATCCGATCCCGCTTGTAGATAAGAAATGCTTATTCCCCCTCATCATTCTGAGGTCGATCAGGCGATCTGCTTCGTTCGTGCCGTCAAATATGCCGTCGTTGTCCCAATCAATCATCAGCACATGAGTGACCTCGCCTTCCTCGGCAACCGCTGAGGAGCCGTATTTGCCTGCGCCGTATTTGCCTGCGCCGTATTTAGCCACTATTGAATCCCGTACCGGCGGAGCACACCCTCTAACAAAGGAGCTATTTGGGTCTCCATTTCTTCGCGGTTCCCCAGCGAGAACGCAGGCGCGTATGTAAAACTGATGGTCGCTCCCCCGGCCCTACCGCCCTTGGGTGTTATTTCTACTCGCTCGCCCCTGGTCGCCATGAACGATACTGGCGTTCTGTCTATTCCCGAAGGACCTCCCACCATGAATGATCCGCCGTGTTGGTAATTCTGAATACCCTTTACGTTGTAGCCAGGCGGTTTTTTTGGAACATAGCCACCTGGCATACCCTGGCTGGTCTTACTCGTCATTCCCCCTGTGAATAGCATTGTGTTCCAGGCGTTGTATCTTTCAATCGCCCAACCGATCCAATTGAACAGCGTAATAACAGAATTTTTTACATTATTAAAAGAGGTTATCATTGCTTTTAGGCTAGGCTTAAAATCTTCCCATGCCGCTTTCAAATCCGCAATCCGCCCCGGTAGATTTTCACCAATCCACTTGGCGGTTTCCTCAATTCTGGGAATTAGATTGTCCTTCAACCATTGAGCAGTAGTTTCCAGCCACGCCTGGAACTCCTCACCTTCCACAAATGCCGCAATTTGGACAGACATATCTTCAACAAAGGGCAATAAGGTGTCCCCAATTGCAATAGCAACCTTATCTTTTAGATTATCGAAAGTGGCTGCCAAGCGAGCAAACGGATCACTCATGTCTGGCAGGTCAGCAGTATTAGCAGCGAGTTGTTGCATTACCTGATCCATAGCTGCCATCTGCTGCTGGCTCTTGGTCATCTCGTCAACAGCAACCCCATTAGTTTCAGCCCAGTCTGCATACGCCTGTTCCATATCCATAGTGACAAGCAAGTTATCAAGTATCATAGGCGACAGCCGACCAACACCATCAACCAAACTGCCCAACAAGTAATCCATATCCTTGCCGGTCGCCCCCGATACTTTGCTCAAATACTTCATTGCCTCGGGCAACTCATCGGCAAACTTTTTGCTCACCAAACCCGCCGCTGCGTTATAGGTTTTCATTAGTTTGGTGTTAGAAATCATCCCCTTAGCGCCTTTCTGTAAAGCCTTCAACGTTTCATCGGACGATTTAGCAAGCATATCGTACGCCGCAGCTCCGTCAGTAATTGCCTCAAACGATTGCTTTATGGGTCCAACCTTTGCTGCCTGGGCGGTCAACGCAACCATCCCGGCGGTTAGACCAGCAACCCCGGCAGCCATCGCACCAATGCCAGTAACAGCAGCCGCCGCTCCGAGCTTGGCAATTCCGCCCAACCCCTGTTTCAGACCGCCCAGGACACCCTTCGTCTGGTCTTTAGCGCTTATGATGATTTCTAGTTTTTGTTTAGCCACGTTTCGCTTTCCGCTCTGCTGCTTTCATTACCTGTGTCGCCACTTTTCCGTAAGCCCGATACTTCAACCACCATTCTTTGGTTAGCTTTTCTTCTAACTCCTGGGCTCGCAGCGGATCTCCGTTTGCAGCCTCCAGGATAGACACCCACAGAGGTAAACTATCAACTGGTACACCTTGCAGGTACAGGTTGAGGACATCTTTTGTCCTGCGGTCTAGGTAGGGTTTTCTTCACCCTTGTCGTCACCGCCGCCAACCACCACGCCAATCATCTGCTGTATCTGGTTTTGGGACGCATCCCAGAGCGCCTCCTCAGCTTTAGCCTTAGTCTTTGGCTCGGTCACAAATGGAAGCAGAAAGTCAACCAGTTTATCAACCGTGTCAACCGAGGGATCGTCTTTGTAACTGTCAAACAGCTCTAATGCCAACCGTTGCCGTTTCAGGTATCCCGGCGCATCTGCATCAGGTGGGACAAATACTAATTTCATGCTATCTCCTTTCTAGTTCTTTATGCTCGATTTTCATCATGGAACCGATGCGGCATCATTTGCGATTACAATCGAAGCGAAAGTGGTATCGGTTGCGTTATAACGTGCCCGGAACGAGCCTTGCAGAATATCATTACCATCGCGTTCCCCGATCTTATCGAAACTATCCCATTTGCCCGTGAGATTAACAATCATGGTCTTAACTGCGTATGTAGCTCCTGTCGCAGTCAATGCCGTTCCTGTGAACTTCATTTGCAGGAGTTTCGCCGTCTTAGCTCTCCAGGCGGCTACCTGAGCAACCCCCACGGTCTCATGTTCGAAGGTAACATCGCAAAGGAGCTCTGGAGCAACTGATTTAATAAAAGTGTAATAAATCGCTCCATCACCCGTAAAGACCGGAACCCAACCCGTTTTAACTTTCAGATTGAAATCTAGGAACGTACTTGTCGCCGGGGTTCCTCCGAGCGCGCCGCTAGTGGCGTCAATGCTCAATATTCCTAACGAGGTCAAAACCTCCTCAATAGCAGGGACGGATACACCTGTGGTATATGTGCCCGGCGCAACTTGACGACCGAGCCAATTCGCTCCCATCATCACCGCTTCACCTGCTGCACCAGACAGGGTAAAGTCACTCACAAACCCATAAAGGAACTGCTCTTCTTGCTGGTTGTCTCCGCCCTCAATCGTATAAGATTGGAGCGTATTTACCGCCGTAGTTGGAAAATCGTATGTATAAGCATTCCCACCGCCAGTGGTTACAGGTGACGCCGTTTTAACCCCCGCTTCGAGAAGATGAACAACCTGCTCGAACGTGCAGGGGGTTTCATCCATCGTCAACCCTGCCAGGACTTTGGGGATATAACTGCGATCAACCCCGCTTATATATCCAATATCCTCATCAGGAAACACTTGTACAAGTTGATCGTCAATTGTTCCCGTTCCTCGCCAAAGAGTAGTGGCATCAACCTCCGTTCCGGCTGTGCTTTCTCTCCCGAGATATATCTTTCTTAGTGCTTTAATTCCTGCCATTGTTTACCTCCAAACAAAAACGCCCATTCTCACCTGGAGCGGGCGTTTTGTGCGGCGGCTCTGCTTATGTGCGCTGGAATCTAAAAGATGCGAGCTAGTCGAATTTAGTTATCTTCTTTTATATACCTCTTTTCAATTGCCTTGACTATCATAATCAAGGCACGGCGGACTATCTCCCAAAAATCTCGATCATTCATTTTTCGTCATCCAAAACGACATATCCTTTAGGTTGAGCGGTACTTGCCTTAACCACCTTTTTTCGTTTGGGCTTATCATCAATGTATAAGCCTGTTCCAACCAAATACTCAACACCGCCATGCTCTTTTACCTCTAATTCGCTTAGGTCCCAAGCCGGTATCCCATGTAAAAACGCTCCTCTACCAATGTATTTGAGTTTAGGCATCTACCAACTCCTCTTTATAATATAATGAATACTGTCTAGCATCTCAGGCATAATATTCAATCCATCGAAACCATAACCAATCTCCCTTTAGCCAATTGATTTTACTCATAGTTTCTGGGGTTTCGTTTGCAAACTTAAAAAACAGCCATGAAGCACGATTGCCCTCGGATTTATCAGACATCCACCAAACCTCCTGATTCTTTTACTTTTATTATCTCGCCTTCGCTGTCCTTCATCTCGTAGTACGTGCGGTAGGTCTCCTCTGTGACCCAGGCGTTAGTACCGTGAGGTGAATTAATGGTTGTATCCAGGCATATTTGTATGCCTGCCTCCCTCACCTTCTTGCAAAATCCGATGTCCTCGGTTGGATAGTTAAACTCGCTCTTACGCTCCTGAGCACCTTCGTAATCATGATAAAACCAGGGGCGCTCTACCCGCTCGAACACCTCACGATTAATCAACAAGCATCCTGCGGCGACCAAATCAACATCCTCGACTAGACCTCGTTCCCATTTATGAACCTGATAATAAAACCCGTCATCCTGTTTGACCCAGGCAAGGGGCAAATAGGGCGGTCTGCGATTGAAATATAATCCAGCCACTACAAGCCGCTCCGGTTTATTGATAACCCACCCTGCCAGTTTTTGGACAATATCGGGTGCGTGTTTTTGATCTGCATCTAACATTAGAACGTGCGTATAATCGCTCTCTAATAAACTCTCGGCAACCTTATTGCGGGTTGAATCAATAGATCCAAATGGATGATAAAAGAAACTGACCCCGGTTCGAGCAATCTCAAAAAAGTGCGGGAGTACCTCATCGGCATAAGGGAGAGCCGGTAGGATCGGTATAAAAACCACGATCCGAGGCCATTCCCAGGAACTGACCGGGTATTGCTCAAGAACTGAATAATCGGGCTCGTATCCGTTTCCGTTATCGCTCATGTGATTTCGTCCGACACTTTCACACCTCCTACGGTAAATACAAATGCCAGGGTCGGTACGCCCTGCCACGAAGAGGGAGCCCAAACATAAGCAATATTGGTGTTCTCCCCTCCCCAGGTTTCGAGTGCGCTAAATCTTGTGTTCAACAATCCGCTCATCAATTGCATTGGTATGTCCGTTAGCAAAGGCATAATATCGGTGTAAGCTCTCGCCAAATCCTTTCTCTGAACGTGTAAGTGGATTTCCACATCATGCAATCCAATCATCCAACCAGACGACTGCATCTTAAAGCTGCCAGATGCAGGGATCAGGGTCGCAAACGGGAACTGGTCGTTGGTCTCCGGTGGCGCATCAGGAACACGCCTCAAGCCTGACACGTTCTTGAGTTCGTCAATCATTTCCTGAATAGCGTCATTAATTGTCGCCAACTAACATCTCCTTATAGTTTAGGTATGTGAACCGCCAACAATCCCATTATCTCTGGGTCTGCATGAATATGAGAAATAATGGTTATCTGCTGTCCGGTTGCTCCCGTTGCGCTCACGCCCAATGGTGTTCCGGTGCGCTTCATAAATCTGTGAGCAGCCAACAGGCAGGCTTCCTCAACTTCGGGTAGTGTTGTCGAGGAAAACCCCCACGAGCCCGCTATCTCCACTCCTTTCCGTGCCGCAGGGAAGTAATAATCAGTAAGCGGGGCGGTTTCAATCCATTGGTAGGGCTCATCGTTCAGCAAGGCGTTATAAGGCATCAGGTCATAATCGGTTGTCGCCCAGGTGTACTCATAAGTTCGATCTGCGTTGTGGTCTGTTTTGAGGGTTGTCACCGACAAAAGGTGATCCACCTTGCACTTGAGAGTAGATTCGGCCGTGTAATACCTGGTCTCCGTTGTCGCATAAAATCGCTTTTGGGTGATGTCATCGATCGCTCTGGATGCTGTCTCGATCACCTTTTCCAGAACCGGATCGTCTTTGTGGTCGCCTACAGCACCATCCCAGAACCGCAATTTATAACCCTTCAGGGTTGTGTATCCGTTAACGATGCTCATTTCGTATCCCGCTTATTGGTTGAGTGTCGCCAATACATAAACTGTTTCCGTATCCGCATCGACAATCCCATAAAGAATTTCGCCCGGACCTACAAACAGATTCAAGAACTCATCCTTTTTTAGTTTCAATCCTGAAGCAACTGTTACATCCGATGCACCCAGATAGACCTCCCCATCGCTTCTCAGATGAACCCTCGCGCCATCGGGGTCGACTCCAAAAACCAGCGTTGCCTCAGTTCCAACAGTCACCTGCTTATTCGATATTGCCATATTTACTCCTCAAAATAGAACAGGATACATCCTCCGGCATTTGCGCTTCCACCGCTGGCAACTACCAACCTTGGAACTCCTGCCATGAGCGGGAGGCATCTATCACCGCCCTGCGCTCCGGTCAACGCTCCGCCTGTTGCATCATGAACCAGGTCTCTGGGATAGTAGGTCGCTGAGGCGTTCACAGAAGTCAGGGTTAGTAGTGTCGCCGATGCCTCGTGCCCCTGCATAGAGATTGTTCCGGTACAAGAAGCAAGTGCAGTATCCACCCATCGAACCGCATAAAGCCGCCCGAATATCGGGTGACTGCCATTAACGGTCATAGCGCCACCCGTAGTTGTGGTTCCATACAAACGGACTTCCTTTAATTTAGCCATTTATTTATCCCTTTGTCTTGCGCGTAACTCTTTTCTTTGGTTTCTTCGCTACCACAACGGGCTCGGTGTAAGGATAGGCGATAGCTGATTGGTGAAGATCATCAGAGACAGCCTCATCAACAGCAATAACATCACCCTCTTTCCACTTTTTATAATCCCGTAGAAATTTAACTTTAACTTTCATGTTTGCTCCTTTTAGGGAGGAGTTTCCCCCTCCCCAAGAAGTTTATGATCAGCCTGCCTGTATTATTGTGTTACGTCATCATGTGCAACTGTACGCACAGAGTAATCTTCAGAACCAGCCTCGGTTTCACGTGCGAAGTTTCCGACCCAATAGTTTAAGTCGCCACTATCAGCACCCATTACTGAGCAACCAACAAAGTTCCCGGAAACCAGAACACCGCCGGTCGTACCAGCAAGATTGATCCCCGCTGTCATGTTGACAGACGACTTCCAATCCCAGATCGTGTTACCGGAGATTACAGACGTATATCCGTAACCCGCCCAGTTAATACCGTAGGTCTTTCCGGTGATGTAGTTGTTCAGGATGTGAACACCATACGCCGTCCGGTTCGCCCCATCAGAAACGTCAATTCCGGTTCCCCAACCCCAAATCCAGTTATTTCTGATTGTCGGTCCAAAAGACGCACCGTCAATGGTTACACCAATGACACCTTCTGAACCAGCAGAAGAGTACCAATTGCCCCGGATAAAACAGTTCTCCAGAACACCCATTGAGGCATTGTCGTTATCTGCCCCACCATCACCCCAATAAATAGCATCTTCTGCGCCATTCGTTGAAATCTGGATATTGGCAATCATTACGTTACTTGCCTGGACTTTGACGACATAATCGCCAGCCTCAGAGCTTGTCCGGTTCCACTCGCAACCTTGTCCAGCACCAATAATGCGGATACCATCTTTCTCGATTACCAACTCATCTTCACGATATCGGTTATCTCCTTTGATGTAAATCACATCGACAGCTTCATCGGTACAATTTGCGTATCCTTGAGCGATGGTTGATAACGGTTTAGCGGGATCGGTTCCTGCATTAGCGTCAGAAGCGCCCGCATGGTCCGCATCGACATAAAAAATGCTACCTGCTGTTGCACCAACTACACCCAATGCAGATGTACCGTTCGACAAGTCTGCAAGGCTCGATACTCCCTTGCGTAAAATATAAGGTCCTGCCATTTTTGTTACTCCTTTGCCTCCGGGAGTGGGGGATTGAAGTTGTCGCCTCCCCACCCCCATCAGGCTCTCTTATCAGAGTTTGTTTATCTCGTTTATCTCTAAACGGTTAAGTTATATGTGATCGCCGATGCCTCAGTATCACGCTGACCCAACCCAATCCTCATCAATGCAACGATCTCAGTTGAATCGGATCGCGGATAGCGGGTCGTTTCGATTGTCATTCTGCGGCGATAACCGAGCCGCCATTGATCCCAACGTACAGCCAGGATCGCTCCCTTCGTATTGTCGGACTGGGTATCCACATCAATCTTACCGGACGCCTCAGTTTTGCGGTTTGTTGCTACAAAGTGCATACTAGCGGATACATAGATCGGATATCCCCATATCCTCACCAGTTTTCCGCCCTCAACGGTCGGGGCTGAGAATACATCTCTGGTTAGAACTTCCGCTAACGTTAGCGATTTCCAGTGTGTGTTCACGTCCAAGATGAATGCGACTTTACTCACATCGAGCGCATTGATCCCAGCGGTTCCCATTAGCTTCACGGTCTCAAGGAAATCATCAACGGTCAAAACCCCACCATCACGACTATTTGCGGTCGTAGTCACCAGACACGATTTACGGAACCCATTGAACAGCATATATAAATCAGTTGCCGCCGGTGTTCCTGCGATGTCATTGATATTGGTTGTGCCGCCCGCTTCCGTATCACCGTCAATTATCGCATGTTCAAATTGCTCATTCCCTGCCGTTACCAGCTGCTTTCGCAACTGCGAAACGAACGGGATCATGGAGTCTTCCTCCATTTCGCCAGTCCAGGGAACTCTCGCCCCCATCTTGGCTAATGGAATGTTTTTATCGTCAGTCTTCACCTTAGAACTGGTTACAGATGCAACGGGGAATCCCATTGTGCCATCGTGATCTTCCGTCTCAGCGACTTTGTAAAAAGTCGGATCAGTTGATTCAAGCGGGATATTAACACTTTCCTCGCCCTGCTTTGCTTCATAGGCGGGGAGATTGGCTGCTACGAACGAGCCTAATCGAATCTTCTCCCATAGTGCTTGAGAGTATCCTACCCCGACCCATTCATCACCATAATCCGTTAAGTCTTGCTGCATGACTTCATCTGTTTTGAACGCCATCCCTGCGGCTTTCATTGCCTGTTGCCCCATAACACCTACTCGGGTTTTGTCCTCAGAGAGTTTTATAACCAGGGCTTTCAGGGCGTTCTCAGATATGCCGTCCTCTGAAATGCGGTTTTTACGTGCTGTCCCCAGGATACCAGCCATTAAAGCCATGTCTCCAGGCTCTAGCTCGTCATATTTCCAAAGATCCCCAAACTTGGCAACGTAAGGGGCTTCTTTGGTGGGCAGGCGATTACCTTTCGCCCATTCCTCCTCAGCTTCTTTGACCGCCTCTGCTTTGGCGGCTTCGATCTTGTCGTGTTCCGCTTTCTCAGCGGTTTCTTGGGCTTCCCTGGCTTCACGGTCGGCTTTCAACGCCTCCGCAATGCCATCGGCCACAAGAGTTTTAACTTCATCTTTCTCCATCGTTTCAACTCCTAAATTCAGATTTGTGACCGGATCGTTAGCTTGCTCTGTCTCCGCTCTTTGCGTATTATCGCCTTTAGCATCGACCTCTGGCTCGCTTTCCCCCGGTTGAATATCAGGGAACTCAATCCCTGCTAACTCATACGTTGACTTCATTACCGGCATAGCCATTGCATAACTGTTCGCTGGCTGCCTGTCTCCCCCAATGTCAAATATTGATAACTCACCGATCGGCCACTTCAGGATTTCACCATCGGCTGCCTTTCGCACGAGATGTGTAATTGATCCGCTGGATGCCCGGGCGATCCCCTCTTTAGCCGCTTCCCATACCCGCTTGGCGTATTCGCTGGCCTTGTCCAATACCACCCGCACCCGCCAGCCATCGACCCCCTTATTCCAGGTCTCTGGTTTGACCGATCCAATTATCTCTGGTGTGCCTTGCGGGTTGCGTCCATCTGGCTCAAAACCGTGGTAATACGTCACCAGGGGCGATTTGAAATGAGAATGGTATAGATCAGTCTTATCCGAGAAATACTCGTTGTCAGCGTCCTTTCCGTGATTTGGGCCACCGAACGGAACCGCTAATACATCAAGCTCCCAATCACCTACCGCCTTGACGGATGCGGATTTGGTACTATGCTCAAGGTCGCCTGTTCTGGTTTCATTATCTTCTGGCATATCTTTATCCTTCTCGCTCAATTTTTACCCCAAGTAGCTTTGAGGCTATCCACAAGTAAACCATCGCAAGCCTTTTCCTGAACAGCCAAACAGGATATCCTCTTAGGTTTACAACAAGCGTAAGCCTTCTCGTAACATCGCTTATGTGTAAATCGTATTTCATTTCGTTTGAAGCCATATCTTTATCCTTTATTCATCATTACTGGGGCCTTACTCAGCCCCTGGCGTCTTCGGCCGCCATCAATCATTATGGGTTAGCCAGGAATTGCACCTGGTCGGGATTGACTCCACGCAAACCCTCCCGTTTACTATTCATGTGTCCCGCCGCGCGACGGCTGACTGTATCGTCTCTGTCCACACCGCATCCCTAATGAATTACTCCTTAAACATCATTCAATCTCGCAAACTCACCAAAATGCTTCACGGCGGCTACGTTGTAGGCTTTACCCGCTTCTTTGGGGTCATCAAAAGTGCCCAAGTGTATATTTTTTTTGTTCACTCTAATTAGTGCTGAAAATTTCTTCCTTCCCGCATCAAGCCGAACTCCTTTGTATCCGGTTTTATTATTAATAGGTATTTTGCTGTTTGCTCGATTTTGCGATAAAGTTGCAAACCTTAGATTTGAGCGCGTATTATTCAAGCCATTTCTATCAGCGTGGTCTATACACCCATTATCGTTTTTACCTACTATAAAATGGTGTAAACCAATTGAGCTAACTCCGTTATGACCGATTACATACCAAATATCTTTGTTCTTGTGTTTGTGTGGATACCATTTGTATCCAGAATCCATAATCCGTTCAAGGTCACAATCATCAACAATTGTTTCCTTGCCTTGAGTAAGTTGGATTGTTTTAGTCATAATCTCCTTAAAACAACAAAACCGACATCCATATTAGGATGCCGGTTTGCTCATTTCCAGCGGTCGCCCCTGTCGCCTTAAGGGGCGTAGCTATTCGATTGTTACCGCTATTATAACACAGCTATGAATTGATAATCTTTTTTATCGCGTCGCTCAACTCCTCTGTTACTTCTTTCTCGTTTTCCTCAAGTACCTGCTTATCAGTTTGCCATCCGATATCCTTCATCCATCGTGCCTGGAAATCATCCGATTGCACAAAAGGCGCATAACTGACGTTCGTGCCTATCGTAGCCGTGAAACCTTTATTGCTTATTCGGGGCTTCGCTCCTCTCCACTTATTCGCTAAGTCCTCGCTATTCCCGAGATTGCCACTTGCGGTCTGCGTTCCCCTTCCACGAATATAATACGGGACGGGGGGTTGATTTGCCGCTGTCTGTGGCGGATATTCCGCCATCTCACCCGCCAGCATGAGGGCAGCGTTCTTTAGCGCCGCCTTCACAGCGTCCATCTGTTCGAGCTTGTTTATCTTCTTGACGAGCTTATCAAGCCCTTTGATTTGTATGCGAGCGGTCATTTCTCTTTCTCTCGATAAAACTCATGCCTGGGTGGTCGTTTCCTTCCTGGATATTTATGATTAGTCCAGCATCTACAGTTATGTGTTATAATACCATCAGCGACATATAAGCCACTTTCGGTCTGGAGATTATAAACATGACCCGTAAAATATTCATTCCTGATCTTGACAATCTCCTGGAGCGATACATTGCCGGAGAATCCGAAAATCAACTGGCTCAAGAGGCGGGGGTCAATCGATGGACTTTCCGCCAACGTTTGCTCGAAGCGGGGATACGCCCCCGTAGCCAATCTGAGTCCGAGCGGCTCAAGTGGAGCAGAATGACCGCCGACCAGCGATCCAACCAGGTCAGGGCTGCCCACGATGCTGCCAGAGGGCGGGTTGTGCCCTTCGATGAGCTGTGTTATCGAGCCAAGATGCACGAGGGGAGCTTGACCTACAACGTTGCTCCCGAGGAGATCGAGCTTGCTGGAGATTTGAGGTTCGCCATGATGGAATATCGCTGGGAGGTTATTGGCTTCCTTCCCTGGAAAATCACCCACAATTTCGCTGTTGGGCCTTATAATTGCGATCTCGGATTGCCCCCCATCACCGTGGAAGTCTGGGGGGGAGGTTTTCACCCTAAGCCCATCGAGGTCAAGCGAACTAAATATATCCTCGATGCTGGTTATTCCATTCTCTACGTTGATCTCGACCAGCGGCGGTATCCCCTCAGTCATGCTGTGACAAAATACGTTGTTTCCCTCTACGAGACAACCCGCATGAACCCAACCGGCAATCGTCAATATTGGGTGGTTCGGGGTGACGGTGAGCTTGTTTTCAAGCGTTTCAATAGTGACAATATCTCCCTCGTACCACCGTTTACTTCCAGCCGCAACCCTGCCGATGGGCAATACATTCGCACTCCCAGGTAAACAACGTGGATGAGCTGGCGGACCATCGCCTTCTTGCCATCCATCGCCTTTCTTCTTGCCGTGCCTGGGGCCACAGATCGGGCATACAAGCTCATCGTTCCGGGTTTGCCACACCTCCACCATCGGCTTTATGCCGTACTTTTGTAGAATTGCATCACTCTCTCTAACTGCCGCCCGCTGCCCTTCGACCGCCGCCCTGGTTACTTCCGTTCTGGCGATCATCTCTGCTCTGGTAGGTCCGAACAATCTACCCGTTCTATCCTTGAAGCTCGCAATTTGAGCCTGCAATTCCGCCTGGGTCTGTCCTTCTCTAAAATAGCCCGCTACCGATTGTTGAAGTCCTCGTCTGCTGGTATCAGTCAAGTCCGTCACCAGGTCGAATGTGTATTGATTAGCCCATCTCATAGCGCCTTCGTTGACCAGGGTGTAATCAACGCCAACCGGCACTTCAGCCATCATCCGTTCCGCCCCTTCCAAATATACCTTTTCTCCAAAAGGGCGTAGTTTTGCTTCCGCCTCCTTTCCGTGCCGAGCCCAGAAGTCCGGCGGGACTTTGCTTATATCTGGCGGATCTCCCATCAACTCAAGTAATTCGCCCATCTGACGGCGTAATATACCGGCCATTGCTCTGCCGTATTGCCTCTCTAACGCGTCACGATTCGGAATGTCAGGCATTACTCTTTGCTCTCGCTCTATCCTGCATAATCGACATTGCCAAAGTAAAGGCTTTCATCTCTTCAAGAGATAGATTGCCGTCTATCTGTATTTCTTCTCTGTTCCAGAACATATAGTAAGTATCAATGTATTCAATGCCCAACAAATCAAGTACATCATTCCAGATTTTGTTGTCTTGGGGCTCTAAGTATTCTTCAGGTTTTCTGTTAGGCATCAATCCTCATGTTGATTAGGCGGTTCTGGGACATCCATCTTCATCCAATATGTAACGCCGTGAATAGCAGAATTCCGTAATCCATCTTCTTCACCGTAAATATCAGCCCATAACACCGTTCCAGGACGATACTTATTGTCCTTTGAGATTTGATAGCAAGTTCCAACGGTTATACCTTTAATCCCGTTAACCCAAACCTCTTCGTTCGGATCATCGGGCAGCCTATCTTCAACGCTAATCCATTTGTTTTTCATACCTATATTATACCATTTTAGCCTACGGATATCCCAGCCAGGGGTCGTCAAATATTGCCTCAATATCTTCTTTTGTCTTGACCTCTTCCAGAGCCCCAAAAATCGCCCCTTGCAGGGCAGGCGGGATAATATCGCTCTTGAACGGTCGGCTCTCCTTCCCGATCCGTTTCACGGCGTACCGTTTCCAGGCTTTCAGTTCTTCCTCCATCTCTGGTTCCGCACCAACCTGGACTTCCGCACCGAATAACTCCTCGGGTAATTCTTCGTTCGGAGCTCCAAAAGGTTCCTGAGGTTCTTCCTCCTCCTCCATCAACCCTACTTGCTCAGATGCTACTTGCGCCGGGAGCAATAAGCCCCGATCATCGCCAATTGGTTCATCGCCGTAATGTTTCATGCGTATCTCGTCAATAGTGTGTGATTTTGCGTACTCCTGTTCTTCGCTCAATTCCAGTACCCTATCGGTCACGCGTATATCGTCAAACTCGGCTTTCAGGTTATCGCCATAGGCAGGCATCAGGTCGTTGGTAATCTTCTCCGCTGCCGCAGACAGGATCGGCCATTGGGCATATTTTGCAAAGGTTCTCTCACCCGCCAGGGCATTGGCCTCGGTTGCATTAATCGCCAATACAGAAGCGAGACCTGGGGCATAAATTGAGTAAATTTCCTCTTTGTTGAACTGCCGCCCCTTCAAGAACTCCATATCCCTCTGCGATTGAGCCGCCTGTATCCATTGGACCCCGCCTGGGCCGATGTTGCGCAGCATCATATTGGAGCGCATATTGGCTTTATCTACCGAGTCCTTCTTCAGCTTATCCCATTCTGTGTCGTTGATCGGGTCAGCAAACGCCATAATACCGGGCAGCCGTGCGTTATTCTCGCCAAACAAGCGTGTATTCCAGTCCTGCATTTGCAGGTCACCAACGGCAATTGTTGCCAGGGCTTCAATAGGTGACAGACCGACAAACTCGTTCAGCGGGTTGAAGTTGCGGAAGTGTACAACCTCCCAGGGCTCGAGTGTAATATACCCACCATCCCCAGGATCATATATATACCCTTTGAGATATAAGCGTTCATCTGGAACAGGCTCCATCTTGTGAGATGGGATACTCCATATCTCCGCCGGTGCTGCGTTTTCGTTCGGGCGGTTCAACCACCAGTAAGCGTTTCCGGTCAATGCCTGATATGAAAAGGTTGATTCTAGCAGTTGAAACCGGCTCTCTTTTGGGTTAGGTTTCTGTATCAGCAATTCAAAGGGGTGATTGGCAATATCTTTCTCGTCCTCACCGACCATCTTTTTTACGGATAGCGCCGTACCCGCACACGACCTCGCAACTGTACCAACCGCAATATTCACCCACGATAACCGCCGGTACAGGTCTGCTTGTGATTTCCACATCGCCGGATTGGGTATGCTGAACTTCTCCGCTCCTGCGGTCGCCAACAGCCAGTCTGGATACTGCTCCTGTGCTTTGGTATATCCCATTCGTTTTACTAAGTTCTCAATTATTCCCATAGTTCACCTATGCAAATTCCATCCTTATTTGTAATTGCGCTTCTTTGATGCGCTTCTCAGCAATCTCGAAATACTTTGGCTCAATCTCAATACCTATGAAGTTGCGCCCTGTCTGTACGCAAGCTACGCCAGTTGTGCCGCTGCCCATGAACGGGTCGAGAACAATATGCCAATCCTCAGGCTCAATTAAATAGCTAATTAATTCAACTGGTTTTTGAGTTGGATGAATCTTGTCAGACGGAATATCAAACTCTATAATATCGCGTCTAAATTCCGAGAAATTATTTGCATCCTCACATTTACCGTATAAAAGTAGCTCAAATGTTTTCCTGTAATTCCTTCCGAGTCCTACCCGATTCCCTTTTTTCCATACGAGCATTGACAAATCAAAATAATTATATGAGGCTCTAAATAAGCATGGATATAAAACCTCATCGCAAAATATAACAAACTTACCTGTGTTCTTTAATACTCTGTTTATCTCCTCAAACCAACCTCTAAAATAGGTTTCTGTAATGCTAAAGTCGCCTATGTTGCGTTTCATAAATTTACTTGCCATCTTAGTTGAGGAGCTAGTCTTAGATGGTGTAACATACGGCGGGTCAGTAATCACCGCGTCCACGCTCCCATTCTCCAGGGTCGGGAGTATTTCGAGACAATCACCTAGCCGCAAGTCAACGTCAACCATCACGCCCAATCCACCAATGACGCTCCCGAGGGGATGCCGATACTTTGCCACGCAATAGCAGTCGCCATCACAGTATCATCGTGCATCCCAGACGGAGCAGAATACTTCCAACTCCCAGACGGAGACCTCACGCCCTCGTATGCCTGCAGCTCCCCGATCAGTACCGGATCATTCAATATCTTGATATTCCCATGCTCAAATGCGCCCTGCAACTTCTGGATCGCTGCCTGTTTGGTCGCACTCGTGGTCGTGAATGGAATAATCATCAACCCACGCCTGACCAGGTTCTCAACCACCGATTGACCGATGCTGTTTATCTCAACAATCATCGATTGCAACTTGAACCGTTTATATATCGCTTCCAGGCGATCTTCCAATACCGAATAATCGACCCGATTGAAGCGATCTAAATATACCTGCTCCTGGTTAGCGACATCGAACACCGATACCGCCGTAAAGTCCACCAGGGTCGCCACGTCAACAGCGGCTATGTATTGGCGGTCTTTCTCCGCTGTCAACAGCTCCGTTGCCGTTGCACACTCCATAACTCGCCTGAACACGCCGCCCGCATCGTCCACGAACATCGCCAAATATTCTTGCTGGAATATGCGTTCTGGTAATGTGCGCTTGGCTTCCTCGATCTCGCCAGGATCAATATACGGGTTAGTGCTGGTCGGGAAGGTCCAGGACTGAAAATTACTCTCCTGTTCGTCTGATCCACGCTGCCATAATCGCCAGAACCAGTTATGCCCCTTAGGGGTGCTGATGAATAATGCTCCGCCCCGTTGGTCCGATAATGCCGGTCTTAGTGCCTCGTTCCAGGCGTTCTCCTGCATGAAAGCGCACTCATCAAGTACAACAAAGTCAAGCCCTTCACCTCGTAAACTGTCAGGGTTGTCCGCCGATCGCACGGTCACAGACCCACCACCGGGAAGATTGACCTGCCTATCCACCTTGCGGATCTCCGCCTCAGGAATTGCCGCTCCCATTCTGCGTAAAGGTCTCCATCCGACCTCAGACGTTTTGTAGCTTGGCGATACCCACCAGGCACGACCACCGTTAGCAGCAACGTCAAGGCACTCGTTCACGCCCAACCGGGTCTTACCCCACCGGCGACCGCCAGATAATATCTTGAACCTAGCAGGGTGTTCGTGGACTTCCGCCTGTCCGATATGGGGGTTAGCCTCAATTAGAACTTTCTGCATTATCCCAACTCACAAGAACTATCGGGCCTCCATCTTTGCCCGTAAGCTCTAGCTCACCCTTTGGCGGTCCGTCAATTTGAGTATAAATCCATTTCACAATACCGATCCAGTCATTCGGAGAAACCTCTAGCGCATTACCATTAGGCAATTTCGTCTCGCCCTGTAACGCAATATCCCAAACCATGCGCGCAAGAACTCGCTTGCCAGCCCGCCGTTTGCCATCACAATCTAAAACGGTTTTGCTGCCCGCTGTTATTAATATCTCTGTAAGCGCACGATTTTTAAGCGGTCGCCCATTCGGATTTCCGCTCTGACCTGGCTTCCACGGTCGCCCTACTGTCATCTTTCTGTTCCTCGCTGTTTTTCAGCGGCGTTGCCCTCGTATCCAGCACAACCCCAAATCTCTGACACTCCGCAAGTTGCGCCATCTGCATTATTGCCGTCTCTGGTAAATCCAAGTAAACCCTCACGCCTCCATCTGCTAGTGTCTGGACTTTATATACTGTGGCATGAAAGGCAATTGCCTCGCCCATCACACACTCATATCCCACGCCCTGCTATTCTGGTCTTTCATCCAAACCACACGCGCCGAATAAATCTCCTCATCATCGAAACTCTGCGGGAAGTAGACAGCACAGACGACCGCAAGGATAGGCGGAAGCCATAGCTCCGTGACCTTGCCATCCAGCGTCGTAAATCGAACCAGAACATAATCACCCATTTCATCTCTGTGCAAAGATGATCGCGTAGGGCCCAAGGGTATTGCTCTCGCTAGGATCGAACTTGACATCCAATCGGTATTTCTTACCCGCTGTGAGCAACCGAACCAATGGAGTTGTAATCACTTGTCCAGACGCAGTAGTCGATCCTGACAGCTTGGTCTCGCTCACATCTGTGTTATCGCCGTCAGGGTCTTCCCATAGCACACTTGAAAGACCTGTAAGGGTTGCCGTTCCCCAACTGGTAGGGACTGTCAGCACATACGCAATCTTTTCGTCTGCACCCTGCCCGAAAGGTGATTCTTTGAACTCTCGTTTTTCACTCATGGTTTATCCTGTAAGGTGGCGCTCCCGAACAATCGTTTGTATAAATTGCCGTCCAACCCTCTATCATCCAATGTACCGCTCCCGAACAATCGTTTGTATAAATTGCCGTCCAACCCTCTATCATCCAATGTACCGCTCCCGAACAATCGTTCATGCAATGTCACATCCACGACCCCAATAGTTGCCGTATTCAACCCAAACAAAATAAAATGCGGGATGTCTGCGGGTGTTCCTATTCCGAGCGTAATTACTTGGTTGATGTCAGGCACTATGTCTCTCTCGTAATACTGGTTGGTGCTGTAGCACTATCTAAAGTAAAAGTTAATGCAGTTGTTGACCCATCTAACTTTTTAACCGTCAATGTGGTACTCGATACCGCCCGCTCCTGCAGGAACTGTTGAATAGCGAATAGAGCCTGCGCCAAAGTTGGAGCCGCTCCGTCTGCAGCATACGCCTCGGTCATTGCTGTGGTCAACATGCTGGTTGTAATCTCGGTCACGGCATCGGCTTTTAGTGCGCTCGCGTCAATCGCGTCTGCTCCGATCTTGACCCCATCCGTAGCTGTATCCACAAGAATCGCCGCCACATCCGAGGCGATTTTAACGAGACCGCTGGTTCCATCATCTATAACATCGGTAACAGTCTTGATCCCATCCGCAACGGTATCAAGGGTGTCAATCTTCCCGTCCATTGTGGAGAGTGTAGCAGGAAGGGTTGTGCCTGTATCGGTTTCAATATCATCTACATTGGTATCAATGGTATCTACTTTGGTTTCAATGCCCGACAAATCCGCATCAAGGTTCTCCGCTTCCTCTGGGTTTATAGCCGCGAATGCCAAAATAGTACCCGCAACCCCGTCCTCGTAGAATTTCACCCCGCCGCGATGCGCGTCCGGGACCGAAGCGTAATTCCATAAGTAGAAACCTTCGCCTATCTCGGTAAACCCGCTGGTCACTTCCGAGCCAACATCACCGCCTGATGTGTCAACTACCATAGCAGCCATCGTCAGCCCAGTTTTGGATCCTCCGAGTGAGAGCGAAAAGTCGAGCGTGTAGGTCATTTATTGCCTCTTTTAATCTGATAAATCTGTCGCAGTAACAGTTCCGTTAATTACCTCTATCCTATAATAATTCCCATCCGTAGTATCTTTCAAAATAACACCTTTCCAGGCAAAGGGAGTATCATCGTCGTTTTTACCTAAATAATAGGTATTGTCTGTGACTGGCCAAATATCTCCAGTTACGTCTAAATGTGCGTTTATGCGTAAGGTCTGATCCGCTGGTGCAGCAGCCATTACACCATAGATGATAGAGTTGGTTATTTCGGTAGCTATGTTAGCCCTTATTTGATTATCAAAAATAATAAAATTTGACCCCGTCTGCCTAGAACCCGCCCTATACCCGACAAAAATGTTACTACTCCCTTCGCACAACGCCCCCGCAAATGCACCTAATACAGCATTATAATTTCCTGTGGTTAGGGCGGGCAAAGACGTTGTACCGCAAGCCGTGTTAGATACACCATCAATTAATGTATACAAAGCGTGTGAACCAAACCCCATATTGCTTGACCCTGTTGTGCAATCCGTCAATACACCTTCACCTATTGCAACATTGTTACTTCCGCTAGTAAGGCTACTGAGAGCAGCCTCCCCCACCCCAACATTCACCCATCCGCCTGTATTGACGTTTCCTGCATCCCCACCAGCAAAGTAGTTCATACCTCCCCACGCCGCAGGAGGATCACAGAAAGGGATTCCCCTTTCGTCTACGCCAGAGATTACGTTTGCCGAACTATCCTGCCATTCTTGAATATTCGCTGACTGTGATGCCGCTGCCTTTACCAACAACGGAACATGAGCCGCATTCTGTGCTGTGATGGTTACATTGGGACTAGCGTTTTGCCACTCGAAGCCTGTCGCCCCGCCGAATGCGCTCGAGTTGTTGTATTGAACCTGCTTATTACTTCCTCCTGGATCGGCACTAAAATCGTCAAGCGTTTCAAGAGCAGTCTGCACATCTGTATCAGAACCGCCCAGGATACCGTCAAAGTTAGCGGTATCGGCAACAATCTCGCTCGCCTGGTCAATTACTCGGATTGCGCTTGGCATTCTTGCTCCCAATTCTCTTTGAACTCTAATATCTGCGTATGAGCCTTTGTAAATTCATTCACATCAAGAATAGAAATATCCTGCTGCCCAGTTTTGCGCTCGGCAACATTTCCGTCATCGTCAATCAAGCAAAGCTCAGTTGTGATCCTGGTAATATTGTGAATAATCAATCTGTAATTCCCTTCCCTTTTGCCGGGTGATGCCCTATCACCAACACCACCCGGCGTTCAAAAGGAGAATTGTCCTTGCGGAGACCCCACTCCTCAAAGACCTACTTTACGACCAGAAGCCAACGCGCCCATTTGAACGTATCGCTTTCTGGTTTCACCAACACCTTCGGGATCACATCACACTTACCGATAATTAATTTGCGGTTACGGTTCATGTTGAAATACGCTACTCCATCCTCGTAATCATCGGGTGTCCAGTTAGCTAAACAGTTCGACCGAACATCACCATAATACTCCTGGTGATACCACATATTGATAATGTATCGATCCTTCGGAACCGTGTATCTTCCGTACGCGGTGACATCTAAGTAATTACCGAGCGCATCCATCGGGGGATCCTGGTAGGGCAACCACCATAATGACCCACCGTGCCACAGATAAACCTTATCTTTGAAGTCATAGCCGGTCCCGGTCAATTCAATATACACAGGTTCACCGGACTTGTTGACAACCTCCAGGCGCACAAGGCGCGGAGGTTTCACGGCTGCTACCGAGAGCAGCATTGTTACTATCACTGCAACTATCACTAAAAACACGATTTGCTTTTTCATATTTACTCCTTTTTTGTTAGTTGATATTTTTTGTGACTCTCATAAATCAAACCAGAGAATCGCAACTCTACGCCATTCAGTGTTATTACATCTGGCATTTCGCTAGTCTCAGAGTCGGTTGGCGGTTCAACGGGCGGGATCGGTTCTCCATTTCCATCCCACTCATAATCCGCTATCGCCTTCCTGATCTCGGGCAATGGTTTTAGCCGATGGTACAGCGTGTCAGCTGACCAGAAAAACGCCGCTGGGCAATTTAGCCCCCGAGCAACCGTCAAGAACTCGGTTGTCTCCGCTGGTGTCGGTTTTGGGAAGCCCTCGCCGTAATAGGATCTCCCCGCCGGAATGAACGGGAGCGGTTTGATTTTTGCATATTGCCGATGGCTTTCCGCCAATTCCACTCCCGCCTTGTCAGCATTCCAATACACCTGTGGGGCGTTGAAGTCGCAGATATCCAGAAACTCTTTGTACGGCAACCGGGGATGCAACTTTGGAAACCTGTATGTGCTCAAGCCGATCGGCACATTGGGCATTAGTTCTCTCAGTCTTTTCGAGTAGAAAAAAGCCTCGTCATGTTTCCCATAGCATTGATGCTCGGCATCGATGATGAACCCGTCCAGACCAAACCTTTTTACACGTTCGGCTGCTTTCTCGGCTTCGTCCAATGGACTAAAACAATAGACATATTGCCAACCGTAGACCAGCATACCCGCTGCCTTTGCCTGGTCAACAAACGGCTCAAGGATGTCATCAGCCCAACCACCGCTATCCAGTTGCCGCCGATTAGACGAGCTGATACCATTAGCAATCTTGCCAGCGATCCAGGTTATGCCCATTTTCAAGAGCTTATCGACCCATCCATCCGGCATATCTACAATATTCCAGACGTAGAGCCCTTTTCCTTTGGGTAATTTTTTCATCATTTCTCCTTGTGATTAATAACGATCAGACAACGGAACACCTGATTACGCTTTCCCGCGTGGGTTGTGTATTGGTCGTCTGACTGTCATTAGTTAGGGATTATTAGCACCACCTTTTGTCAATTGCGAATACCAATTATTGCTAACACGGTCGCAAAGGCAGAACCAACAGCAGCACCAACGGCGGTTCCAATGTTATATTTCTTGTTTTGGTTGGCCATATCTACCACTTTTTCATCAAGGTTCTCAAAGTCGTGCTTCAGTACAGTAATGCACGTCTCGACATCGGTTGTCCGCTTTGCTTGTACCTTCATTTCGACAACAGCCTCGGAAACCGTCTCATCTAAACGTTTCAGGTTTTCGCTTACGTGTTTTATCTCGACTCCCAATACCGCATTCGTTACCCGTACGTTGGTGTCACCCGTCATGATGATTTGCCCCCGGTGAAATTATCCAGCTATGTAGTTTGTGGCTTTATATACGCCCTGGTTCACCGCTACACTAAGGGCATAATCCCATAACATGGCAGCGATAATCCATAGAGTGCCTTGTTCACAAACCCAACTCACGCCGGGGATCACGACATTGTAAAAACAAACCGCTACATAAGTACCGATCACCACAACGGCAACCGCTACAAGCATGATCCCTTGCTTTACGTTCGGCGCCTTCAGGTCATACCATTTCTTGAGGGGCGGGAAGAACGCGAACAAGATGGACAATAGGGCTGATATAAATCCTGATGCTATATTTACAGTCATTTCATAACTCCTTTACTAAAGTTGGTTAAAACACAAAAACGGCTCCCATTTTAGGAAGCCGTTTGCTCAAGACGGTGGTGACCCCTGTCGCGTTAAGGGGTCTAGCTATTAGATTGGGGATATTATACCACAGGTTTGAATCACAACCCCCACCCATTCACCGGACTGGCTCTCCGGTGTGCTTCCTCGGCGTCAGCGTTGTTTTAGCGGGTTACACTCATCGGTTTGTAAAAACAGGTTGCCAGTCCCGCCTCGATCTTTATGCCCACATCTCCAATCACATTTTACCTGGATGCCATTGGCGAATTTAACTAGAATATCAGACCCGCCTATCTGCGATACAGGGTCTTCGTCATCTGTTGCGTCTAACACCATCAAGACAATCCCGCGCATTACCATCTCTTTGATAACATGCTCAGCAGAACGACCTTTATCAGAAGTGTTTTTAGCCTGACCAAAGCCCGCCTTAAGCATAATATCATCTGGAATATCAAACCAATGACAACCCTCGATCTCGTTCCAGGGTATTGCATACCCGTAGGCGGTTAATATCTCGCCCGTATAAACTGGTCTGCGGTAATATTCCCCGCTATTGATAGCAGACAGTCCGCTTTGAGGCGTAAATATATAAACACGTTTGGCGTTTACGCCCACATGAGCGCGTAAATCAACCGTCTCGTTTTGTATTCCATAATTAACCATCTTAGTATTACCCAATCTCGTCACCCCACACCTCCCACCCCTCCGCAGGTTGCCGCGCAAACAACTCTATTTTATTGCCGTGAGTATAAAGCGCATCAATTATTTGTCTAAACTCTTCCGGCTTTTCGCTATGAACAGAACTGCGCTCTATCTCCTGAACAGAATCAAAAAGCTCTGGAATGTCTGGTGTCGCTGATCCGCGCCCACACACAAGTAAAAATTCATGCCTTACAGAATTGTAGTGCCCGTAATTGTGTTTTATTTTATCCCAAACAAACGAGGTTTTATATTCAAAGCCCCAGGCTCTAATAACCTCAAAGCACTCCTCAAGAAGCGGTGATGTCACCCACATAAATAAAACCGCGTTGTCCTCTGCTACTTCTCGAACAGGTAACTCGCACAATTCTTTAATGCTCATCTGTGTATAGTGATGATCCGCTGCCCCGTAGCCCTCGATAAGTTTATCGCCATAGCTCCAGGGCGGATCAGCATATATAACGCGGTACTTACCTTCCATTGGCGGTGGTTCGATCTTGTTATCATCCCTTATGGCAGCTCGCAATTCGTTCCTGTTCCAGCAATTATCAATAGCCTCTTGTAGCCAATACGCCTGTGCGTCTTTGTCTATTCTGCCCAAATTGTCTTTTAGTCCAGCAACTTCACGATGATGCCCCCACGTTAATATTGATAACCTGTTATCATCCTTAACGTTTTGTGAGACATAATAATAGTTTCTCCAAGTATTATATTGCTGTTCTGAATAGCCTTGTGCAGCAAGCTCGCCATAACGTAAATCACCCTCTACCAACCAATCACCTATCAACCATTGAATAGCGCCTTCATAAAACCTTAACCAGTCCCCCAAATCAATCCACTCCTCGATAGGCATGTCCCCCTTGATACTCAGTCCCGTTGGTGTAATTTCCACGTTCTTGTTATCGTAAAGCGTAAGCCGGTTATCCTCTGTCATATTGCCTCCTATACAAAAAGCCTGCTTCCGTGTTCGCCAAATGCTAAACTGTCACGCGTAACAATTGCACGGAAGCAGGCTTTAAGTGGCGAATTAGATATCATCACGCGTGACATATTTTTATTATACCATGACTCTGTAAATTGATCCCCGATTACCCTTGACACTTGTCTACACATGGTATATAATCCCTTTATGGACAAATTAGAGCTTGACCAGGTGTTAAATTTACGGATTGACCAGGACACGTTCGATATGCTCCGTGACCAATCCGTTAATGATATGCGCTCGATGAGCGCTCAGGTTCGCTATCTGATCCGCAAGGAATACGATCAGCGCTTGACCACCGACAAATCCGCTGCCCAATACGCTGCGGAATAGACCACGATCGGAGGGACGATGCACAGCTATCTCGATATATTCAAAGAACGACCACAGTACACCCCCAACTACCCAACCGACCGAGATCGGGCAATTAACGAATACCTCAAACTCATCAACCAGTATGCCAGTGAGTACAACTCCCTGAAAAAGGGGAATGCGGTTGCCCAGGCTTGGATTGATGAACTCTTCCCGGACGGGTTGGCGGGGCTGACCTGGCCTCAAATCTATTGGGACCTCAAGACCCACCGAGAGCACCCTCCCCAATGTGACTGTAATGGAGAAAATAACCCCACCGGCTGCCAGGTATGCCGAGTGTCCGCAAGAGTCGATTTCAACGAGATCAACCATACTCATATCTTAGCAGACACTCGCTCCGATGAGTAAAAAGACATCAAAAAGGTTACACAAGGGCACAAAAAAGGTGACGGAAAGGCTACCCATCCCCTACCATGCAGGTCAATTTGTTGATGATGCGATCATGTCGTCAACAGAGGCACTAAACCTTGTTTATAAACTACTCAAAAACCCCCAAGGTAGGGACGAGCATTATCGCCAACTTGCTCTCGTCCAGCACGAGATCATACAATCCATCACCGCACTAAAGAATATTGAACGATAAAAAGGAGAATGTCAGATGACTAAAGAACTTGTAGCAAGCGATGGACACCCAGTACCCACCATCCAGCAGGCTATTGACCGCTATAACCTGATTGTTGAATACACCAAGCGGATGATGAAAGAGGGCAAGGATTACGGGACAATTCCCGGAACCGGAAAGCCCACCCTTTACAAACCTGGAGCCGAGAAGCTCTGCTCCCTGTTCGGATTGTATCCTGAGTTCCAGGTTGTCGATAGTATTTGCGACTTCGATAAGGGGCTATTCTACTTCCACTACAAATGTATCCTCTACCACAACGGTCAACCCGTTGCAAGCGGGGATGGATCGTGTAACAGCAAAGAGAAAAAGTTTCGCTATCGCAATATCCCTGAGAAAAAGGCAACCGAGCAAGATAAACAGAATGCGCTCAGGGTTGAAAAGAAAAACGGCAAGTACGGTGACTATAAGGTTTATGTTATCGAGAATACCGAGCCATTCGAGCTTGTAAACACACTGTCCAAAATGGCACAAAAGCGCGCCCTGGTTGCCGCCACTCTGATAGCCGCCAATGCAAGCGAGTTCTTCACTCAGGATATTGAGGACCTCGACATTGTTGAGGGTGACTACCAGGAAGTTGAAGCCCCAAAAAAGAAACCACCCGTAAAGAAACCAGCCCAAAAGAAACCCCCCGCCAACGGCGACCACCCTGGCAAGGTGATCGGTAAGGAAAGCAATCCCGATCCTGCGCCTGCGACCAACGGCAAACGTCCGTTCAAGCCAGAAGTTGTGAAGGTCAAATTTGGCGAGGCGGTAGCCCGTTATTTTGATGATGGACTAATAGCTAAAGAAGGCGACCGAGGGGCGGTTGTTCACAACCTGGAAATGTGCTTCGCTGGCGACCCAAACAGTACCGCCTATCGTCATACTGTATCAACCTATCTGACCGGCAAGCCCAGTAGCAATAACTGGAGCTATGCCGAGACTCTCGCCTTAAAAGCCTGGCTGAACGCCAAAAAAGATGATGGTGGCGAGTGGCATCCAGACCCCAACACGGTTCAGGAAGCCATCCAGATAAATATTGTAGCCCTGAAAGCTGAGGGACAACAGGAGCTTATCAAAGAGTAGTAGGGAGCGACGACCTTACTACGTTTCTCCTTTAGAACGCCGGGTCGGGCATACCCTCCTGCTCGATCCGGCGAAAGGGACAAGACGATGGACATAGTCTGGACTACCGCAGAAGTAATAGTACTCATCATAAATGCATTCACAGCAGGTATGCTGACCTTTGTTTTGATTATGAGAATTAGAAGGGATGACTGATGATACGAAGCACTTACGAAACCAAACTAGCCCGCCGCAACTGGGAGCAGGGGCAGCGAGAAGAACTAGCCCGCCATGTTGACCGCACATTCCGCTGTCGGGAGTGTGGTCTTGTTTGGAAACAGCCAGTAGTTCACGTCTGTTGGCGTGGCAATACTATTACCTGCCCGGACTGTGAGGACGACGATGAATAATAGCGAACCATACACCACCATCGACTTCTACTTTGGCTGTATCGTCGCCCTGCTGGCGTGCATACCCTTCTGGGGAACGATAATCGCCGTCGTGTGTCTGGCTAATCACTTTCTCGGAGGCGGATAGATGCCCATAACAGGCAGCGAAGTGTGGGCGTTCTTCGGCGGGCTGGTGACAGGGATCACCTTAGTCACCACGCTAATTCTGATCAATCAATAGGAGACGCAATGACACACCTTGACGACATCCTCGCATCGCTCCCCTCTGGATTAGACCGAGCCCTGTTATCCATACTCCGCTATCACCGGGGCAGGAACAACGCCGTTCCCCGGGATGACCTATTAGTCAAGCTCAAGATGAGTGGTTGGACAACCGGGGATCGTGTCATGCGCGCCCAAATAAACCTGCTCCGCAAAGACGGACATCTCATCTGCTCCGCCGGTGGACACGGGGGCGGATACTACCTCGCCCGCAACTGGTCCGAACTTGAGGACTACATCGGGCAGGAGCTGCACCCCCGCGCTATGGACCTGCTCGAACAAGAGAAGGCGCTGAAGGTGGGTGCAAAGAGGGAGTGGGGAGAGAATAGTTCACAGTTGGGGTTGTTATGAACAAGCGTAAGAATCTTAGTAAAAGAACAAGGTTTGAAATATTCAAAAGGGATGGTTTCACTTGTCAATATTGTGGATCTCAGCCCCCAAAAGTTGTGCTTGTTATTGACCATATCGATCCAGTCTCTAAGGGTGGGAGCAATGACGAAATGAATTTGATCACATCTTGCGAAGCCTGTAATCAAGGGAAGTCTAACAAGCTACTTCAAAATATACATCCCCGACCCGATGCCGATCTTGAATGGTTGCAACTTCAACAAGAAATAGCAGAGCTAAGACGCTTCCAGCTTGCAAAAAAGACCAAAGATAAATTGATCCTAGACATCATTGAAAATCTACATTCTACCTGGGTTGAATATTCCGGTATTCATTGGGAAGACGAGCGCGACACCATAAGAAAGATGCTTGTCAATAGCTCGCCAGAAATAGTTGAAGAAGTATTGATAAACGTTGGCAATAAGGTAGCTGGCAAATATATTAATAGATACGAATGGAAACAATACGCCTTCGGAATGCTAAGAAATATTAGGAATGAACAATGAGCAATATGCCTTGGTTTAGATCTTACAGCGAAATACTATCAGACCGCAAGATAGTCCGCATTTGCAGAATTACAAATCAACCCAAGGTTATAGTTGTTGGCTTGTGGATCACTCTCCTAGCACTTGCTAACGATTCTCCCGAACGTGGAAAACTACTCTTAACAAAAGGAATACCTTATTCGATAGACGACATCATTGCCGAATCCGAGATTCCAAAAGAAGATGTAATTAAATTACTTGATGCGTTTCGCGGAATGGATATGATCAACGGTAAAAATATAATTGAAATATCCAACTGGAAGAAACGCCAATTCAAAAGTGATGACGGCACAAAACGTGTCCAAGCATTTAGGGAACGCCAGAAGGAAACATTACAGGATACACCAGATGAAACGTTACAGGAACGTTCCGAAGCCGTTATAGAACAGAACAGAACAGAGCATACTAAAGATATAGAAGTAGAAAAAGATAATATTAATATTAATGAGGAAAATAAAAAAGCTAACTCCTCTAAATCAAAAATCTGGAAACTGCTACTCAGTTATGGGATCGATCGTAATTTACGAGTAGAGCAGATAGTAAATAAACCCCACATGAACCCCGAATATCTAAGATCTCACGTTAAAGCCCTGGAAAGGAAAGGTTACAACATGCCCCAGTATGCCGGTATGTTGGTGTTGCAGTTAGAAACCGGCGTGGACCCCGGTCACGAGGATGGATGTCAGTGTGAGAAATGTTTGCAGGAATATACCAATGGTGAGTATTCAAAATATATTGAACACTAGTTTTGGGATTTGTGATGCTACTTAACAGCGACGCCCGCTCGCTCCCGCTGGCGGATGGTGATGTATGACAGCTAGTTTAGGGTTATACAACGCCGATGCTAGACGGATGCCGTTTGCCGACAAGGTGTTCCAGGTGTGTATAACCTCGACTCCTTATTGGGGTTTGCGAAAATATCTTGGCGACATGGTGCAGGTGTTCGGCGGCGTGGCTGGCTGCGAGCATGAGTGGGGGGACACCATAACCGCCAAAGGAACGTCACGCTGGGATCACTTCGAGAAGGATGGTGGTACGTTAGTGAAGTCTGACTATTCAGAGAGTAAGACTGCCGAGCAAGGCTCCTTCTGCCGCCTCTGCGGTGCGTGGCGCGGCGAGCTGGGACTCGAACCCAACCCTGAAATATTTGTCGAGCATATCGTTGAGATATTCCGCGAAGTGCGCCGCGTGTTGCGCGACGACGGCACGTGCTGGCTAAACCTGGGAGATTCTTATAATGGTTCTGGCGGTGCAGGCGGCGACTATAACGCGGGCGGTTTGAAGGAAGGACAACCAAAGTATCCCGGCAGGAACACAAGTTCGCTCAAACCCAAAGACCTGTGCGGAATCCCGTGGAGAGTCGCATTCGCTTTGCAAGCGGACGGCTGGTATCTTCGTTCCGATGTGATCTGGTCGAAGCCCAACCCAATGCCCGAGTCGCTTGCTGGCTGGCGCTGGGAGCGGCATCGGGTGAAGGTGGGTTCTATCCCTGGAACACAATATATGAATGATACCAACAGAGGAAGTCACGATGTTATTAGTGGTGGAACAGGTGAGCATCCCAACTGGCAACCCTGCCCCGGCTGCGCCAAGTGCGATCCGCACGGCGGGCTAGTGCTGCGGCGTGGAAGCTGGCGGCCTACTAAGTCGCATGAATATTTGTTCATGCTTGCTAAGTCAGACCAGTATTACGCGGACGCGGACGCGGTGAGGGAAGCGCATAAAGAGCCCTGGCGCGGGAAGGGTGAAACAGAAATATGGGAAACTAACACAGGAATTCGCGAGGGGCTTGGAAG
>RCNB010000218.1_pt1 | contig 39630 bp, 35 predicted proteins | sample 2041321 | NCBI WGS metagenome assembly RCNB01 (sample SAMN09708232, study PRJNA481090) | Marine sediment metagenome, whole genome shotgun sequencing project.
TCTTTAGGATAATAAGCATCCTGTTTTTTAAATAAAACTAAAAGCTTCTCTAAACAGAGAGGCTTTTTTTATTATTAAATCTACAGTTAATTTTATGATAACGTCTATATATATATTTGGTTATTATATTTTAAGAAAAGGGTCTAGAGTAAACCGCAAAAATTTGTAATTTTGCTAAACTCTTGTTCCTGCTAGATGGGGATATCATAAATTGATTAATGAAATACAAAAGAATTCTTTTAAAATTGTCTGGAGAAGCCTTATTGGGAAACCGACAATATGGTATAGACCCAGAACGTTTAGCCGAATATGCCCAAGATATTAAACAAATAACAAGTCAAGGTGTAGAAGTGGCTGTGGTTATTGGAGGTGGTAATATTTTTAGAGGTGTTGCTGGCGCCAGCAATGGTATGGATCGAGTACAAGCAGATCACATGGGGATGCTCGCTACAGTAATAAATGGTTTAGCGCTCCAAAGTGCGCTTGAAGATGCCAATGTCCCAACACGGCTGCAAACTGCTATAAAAATAAATGAAGTTGCTGAGCCTTTTATACGACGAAAAGCTATGCGTCATTTAGAAAAAGGACGGGTTGTTATTTTTGGTGGAGGAACAGGGAACCCATATTTTACAACGGATTCTGCAGCGGTACTTCGAGCTATTGAAATTGAAGCTGACGTAATACTTAAAGGAACTCGCGTTGATGGTATTTATAATGCTGATCCAGAAAAAGACACCGCGGCAATTAAATTTGATAATATTAGTTTTGATGATGTTTTAAGAAAAGGTTTGAAAGTAATGGACACTACAGCTTTTACATTAAGTCAAGAAAATAAACTCCCGATTATTGTTTTTGATATGAATAAAAAAGGCAATCTGTTAAAAGTGGTGTCTGGAGAAAATATTGGAACTAAAGTCAATTTGTAGATTTTATTATATTCGCCTTTGGCTTAGTTTTTGAATTGTAAATTAAAAAAATTAAAAATGAACGACGAATTACAATTTATTTTGGACACGGCAAAAGAAGCCATGGTTAATGCTGTAAAGCATTTAGAAAAGCAATTTGTCAATATTAGAGCCGGAAAAGCAAGCCCAGCTATGCTTGGAAGCGTAATGGTTGACTATTATGGTTCGCAAACACCATTATCTCAAGTAGCAAACGTAAACACACCTGATGGGAGAACTATTACTGTGCAACCTTGGGAAAAAAGCATGCTTCAGGAAATTGAAAGAGGAATAATGATTGCCAATCTTGGTTTTAATCCTATGAATAATGGAGAAACCATTATCATTAATGTTCCTCCACTTACTGAAGAGCGACGTCGTGAATTGGCAAAACAAGCAAAAGCTGAAACCGAAGAAGCAAAAATTGGTATAAGAAGTGCTCGTAAAGAGGCTAACAATGACATTAAAAAGATGGATGATGTTTCTGAAGATTTACAAAAAAATGCAGAAATGGACATTCAAGACATGACAAATAAATATGTCGATAAAGTTGACGACTTATTTCATACCAAAGAAAAAGAAATTATGACGGTTTAAAAAAAGGCGACACTAAAGTCGCCTTTTTTATGTTATATATACTCAAATTATTTTAACTCATTAATGAAGTCATTCTGGCCCTTTCTTTTTGTTATACTCATCACATCTATAGGTCAGGCGCAAGTTGAAACCCCTTCTAATGAATCAACGGATGTCGTAAATGATTCTATTAAAAAAGCTGAATTTTTACAGCATATTGGTAACGGGTATTTCCCAACTAAGTATATTAATATAGATTTAAGATATCTTATTAAATATAACCAGTTCGAGGGCTTTAGGACTGGACTAGGCGGAATCACAAACAGTACGTTTTCCGAATATTTTAAACTCAATGGATATACCGTTTACGGCTTCTTAGACCATACGTTTAAATACAGTTTTGGTGGCGGTGTAAGAATTGCCAAAAGAACTAATACTTGGTTAAATTTAAGCTACACGAATGACCTTCAAGAAACAGGAAGTTCAAACTTTTTAACTGATAAACGGTTTTTTCAATTTTTTGAGCCCCGCTTAATAAATATCAGCTTATTTCATAAGCTGATATCTAAAATGATCTCTATCGAGCATCAGCTGGATCCAAATATTTTAACAGAAGCCCAGTTTGGGACCAGTAGAATAAACCCAACATATTCATATATGTTTAATTTAGGGTCAAAAGGAGTGTATGAGAATTTTGATTTAACAACCGTAAAAATATCATTGCAATGGAGTCCTTTTAGTGATTTTGAACACTTCAAGAATGGTCAGAATGAAACAAAAATAGGATATCCAAAATTTACGTTTCAATACACAAAGAGCTTCACGAATGTCTTTAATGGTGATTTAAGTTTTTCAAAATTAGATTTTAGAGCGATTCAAGAATTCAATTATAAAAATGAAAAATCAACCCAGTTTGTACTAACTACAGGAATTGCAGGTGGAGAATTGCCCATTACTCATTTGTATCATGCTTATCCTAATAACGTGAATAAAGAAACCATTATAAACAGGTTTTCTGTTGCTGGAACAAATAGTTTTGAAACCATGTATTTTAATGAGTTTTTTTCAGATAGGTTTGCAACATTGCAAGTAAAGCATAAACTTTCTCCATTCAAGTTTTCTCCTTGGTTTCAACCACAACTTGTCTTAATTTCACGATTTGCGTACGGCAATATCAATAATATTGACCGACATGAAAATATTATATTCAATACCCTTGAAAAAGGGTTTTATGAGTCCGGCTTAGAAATCAATAAGCTCTTTTTTGGATTTGGTTTAAGTTTCGCCTATCGTTATGGAGCTTATCATCTTCCAAAATTTGATGATAATATTGCCTTTAAATTTACCTTTAATATCAATCTTGACAAATAATCGTTAATCCCCTGTTTTAGCTTAGTTTATCTATACAAAATAGCTACCTTTGCGCCATTAAATTTTGCTATGACAAAACTCTTTATGGTCGGTTTTTGGGGAGCGGTTGCACGACTTATTCTAAGAAATAGAATTGGGATTATAATTGTGGTTGCAATTTCTACCTATTTCTTTGGTTTGCAATGGGACAAAATGCGTTTTACATATACTGAAGCAAACCTTTTACCCGATGAGCATGAAGTAAATCTAGACTATAATGCCTTCTTGGATAAATTTGGTGAAGAGGGAAATCTGATCGTTATTGGGATAAAGGACACTACTCTGTTTTCGGTCGAAAATTTAAATGCTTGGAATCAACTCTCTGCAAGTTTTAAATCAAGCCCACAAGTTGAAACTGTTATTTCAATAAACGACCTTCAAAAACTTATCAAGAACAATGAGAAAAAACAATTTGATCTTGTTCCTTTTATCAAAGATTCCATTACAAGCGTTACTCAATTAGAAACACTACAAAAACAATTGTTTGAGCAATATCCTTTTTACGATAACTTTTTGTTTAATAAAGAAACTAAAACCATTCGTTCCGCCATTTATTTAGAAAAATCTATTGTTAATACACCGGCGAGAAAGGAGTTTATTACTGATGTACTTATTCCAAAAGTTAAAGAATTTGAAGAAAGGTACAAGATGGACGTTCGTGTATCTGGAATGCCATATATACGTACGTTAAATTCGCAAAATATAATTGACGAAATTGGTATTTTTATTAGCGCAGCCTTACTAGTTACTTCACTGATTTTTTTCTTCTTTTTCAGATCGTTTAGAGCCACATTTATTTCAATGTTTGTTGTATTAATTGGAGTTATGTGGACTTTTGGGATTCTTGGCCTTTTAGAGTATGAAATTACGGTGCTTACGGCTTTGATTCCCCCACTAATTATTGTTATAGGAATCCCTAATTGCATCTTTTTAATCAACAAATATCAGCACGAAGTTCAAAAGCATGGTAATAAAGCAAAATCATTGCAACGTGTCATAACAAAAATTGGAAATGCCACCTTAATGACCAATGTTACCACAGCTTCAGGTTTTGCAGCTTTTATTATTACCGAGAGCAAACTGTTAAAAGAATTTGGAACCGTAGCATCTCTTAGTATTCTTGCTATATTTATTTTGACACTATTAATCATCCCAATAATTTACAGTTTTTTACCAATGCCCAAGGATAAACATTTAGAGCATTTGAATAAACGTTGGATAAATGGTTTTGTAGATTGGATGGAGAATATGGTAAAGCATAGGAAAATCACCATTTATGTGACCTCATTGGTGCTTTTGGTTGCTAGCATTATAGGTATTTATCAAATTAAAATTTCTGGAAGTTTAATTGAAGACATGCCACAAAAAGCTGATTTTTTTAAGGATATTCGCTTTTTTGAAGATGAGTTTAATGGCATTATGCCATTAGAAATTATGGTAGACACAAAACGTAAAAAAGGTGTGATGAAATTAGCTACGCTCAAGCGGATGAATGAGCTAGAAGACCTAATTATTGAAATTCCCGAATTGTCAAAACCGATATCCGTAGTAAGTCTTGTGAAGTACTCTAAACAGGCGTATTACAACGGAAATATCAAATATTACCAACTACCAACTTCTCAAGAGAACAGCTTTATTTTATCCTATGCAAAAAATTTTTCAACAGATATTGACTTATTAAAAAACTTTGTGGACAGCACTGGTCAATATGCTCGAATCACAACCTTTATGAAAGATATTGGTGTTGATAAAATGGAGCGTATCGAAGAAAATCTTCAAAATAAAATAGACAAGGTGCTTCCCAAAGAAAAATATGATGTTACTATCACGGGAAAAGCATATCTATTTCAAAAAGGGACGAAGTACTTAGTGAATAATTTAATTTTATCATTATCCCTTGCTATTTTTCTGATATCAATATTTATGGCATATATGTTTAGATCTTTTAGAATGATTATCATTTCATTAATCCCGAATCTTTTACCACTATTAATAACCGCTGGTTTAATGGGATATCTAGGAGTACCCATAAAACCATCAACCATATTAGTGTTTAGTATCGCCTTTGGCATATCTGTTGACGATACCATACATTTCCTAGCTAAATACCGTCAAGAATTACAGGCCAATCACTGGAGAATTAAAAAATCGGTTTACGCTGCATTACGAGAGACAGGCATCAGTATGTTCTATACCTCTATTGTATTATTCTTTGGTTTTTCGGTTTTTGTGATTTCGAATTTTGGAGGAACAGTTGCCTTAGGAGCTTTGGTTTCGGCCACATTATTATTTGCAATGTTGGCTAATTTATTATTATTGCCTTCATTATTACTTTCATTGGAAAGAAGTATTGCCAACAAAGAAGTTTTAAAAGAACCAAACTTTAAAATTATCCCTGAAGAAGATAAAAATGGTGATAATTAATTTATCCTAAAACTATTATCTTAGCACACTAAATTAAAATTAAACAATAATGCATAATACTGTCGCAGAATTATTATCTCAAGAAAAATCAGATGTTGAAATAGAAGTAAAAGGTTGGGTGAGAACTTTTAGAGCTAATCGTTTTATTGCTCTAAATGATGGGTCTACTATTAATAATATACAATGTGTTATTGATTTTGAAAATACTAATGAAGCTATCCTTAAAAGAATCACGACTGGAGCTGCTGTTCACTTAAAAGGGACATTGGTAGAAAGTCAAGGCAAAGGACAGTCTGTTGAAATTCAAGTAGGTTCTATAGATATTCTTGGAGATTCTGATGCTGATACATATCCGATTCAGCCAAAAAAACACTCGTTTGAATTTTTACGAGAAAATGCACACTTAAGAACTCGGACAAATACGTTTGGTGCAGTAATGCGTTTACGTTCTTCATTGTCATTTGCCATTCATAAATATTTTAATGAAAATGGATTTTATTATATGCACACCCCAATAATTACTGGAAGTGATGCCGAAGGGGCTGGTGAAATGTTTAGAGTGAGTACTCTTGATGCCAAAAATCCTCCTAAAAATGATAGTGGAGATGTGGATTATACACAAGATTTCTTTGGGAAAGAAAGTAATTTGACGGTTTCTGGTCAATTAGAAGCGGAGACCTATGCCATGTCGCTTGGCAAAGTTTATACTTTTGGACCAACATTTAGAGCAGAAAATTCTAATACCTCTAGACACTTATCAGAGTTTTGGATGATTGAACCCGAAGTTGCTTTTATGGATTTGGCTGGTAATATGGATTTGGCTGAAGATTTTATGAAATCTATTTTAGATTATATCCTTCAAAATAATCAGGAAGATTTGATGTTTTTAGATCAGCGTTTATCTCAGGAAGATAAATCCAAACCTCACGTAGAACGTAGTGAAATGTCCCTTATTGAAAAAATAAAGTTTGTTGTTGACAACAATTTTAAGCGGGTAAGTTATACTGAAGCTATTGACATTTTACGTAACTGTAAACCAAACAAGAAAAAGAAGTTTAAATATATTATTAACGAATGGGGTGCTGATTTGCAAAGTGAGCATGAACGTTTTTTAGTAGAAAAACACTTTAAATGTCCCGTAATTCTGTTTGATTACCCTGCTAACATCAAAGCTTTTTATATGCGCCTTAATGAAGATGGGGAAACAGTGCGTGCTATGGACATTTTATTTCCTGGTATTGGAGAAATGGCTGGTGGATCACAACGTGAAGAGCGTCTTGAGGTTTTAAAGGAAAAAATGGCAGCTCTCGATATTCCTGAAGAAGAATTATGGTGGTATCTAGATTTGCGAAAGTATGGTACTGCAGTGCATTCAGGTTTTGGTTTAGGTTTTGAACGTTTAGTTATGTTTGCTACAGGAATGAGCAATATTAGGGACGTTATACCTTATCCAAGAACATCTCAAAATGCTGAGTTTTAACAAACACGATTAAAATAAATAATAAAACAATCTTCGTTCTTTCTGAAAGTTGATTGTTTTAATTATTTTTATAAAAAACCCAAATAAGATTAATGCTTAAACAGTATTTACAATTTAAACTATCTCAAAAATTATCGCCTCAACAAATACAGTTGATGAAGTTAATTCAGCTCCCTACACAAGCTTTTGAGCAACGATTAAAACAAGAATTAGAAGAAAACCCTGCGCTTGATAGTGGCAAGGATAATGAGGACGAATATGATGATGATTTTGAGAACACAGATGATTATGATGATGGTGAGTCTATTAATGCAGAAGACATCAACGTAGATGAATATTTGAGCGATGATGAGATTCCCGACTACAGAATGCATGCCAACAACTATAGCGCTGATGATGAAGAAAAAAGTGTGCCATACGCTTCAGGAACTTCATTTACCCAGCATTTAATAACACAATTAAACACCTTTAGATTAGATGATGATGAAGAGCAAATAGCTGTTTTTTTGGTGGGTAGTGTTGATGAAAGTGGTTATATAAGACGTTCTTTGGCCGATATTATGGATGATCTTGCATTTACTCAAAATGTATACACTACAGAAGACAAAATAGAGCGTGTACTTGGGATTGTTCATCAACTAGATCCTGCAGGTGTAGGAGCTAGAAATTTGCAAGAATGTCTGAGTATTCAATTAAAACGTAAGTCACTTAATCCAAACATTGAATTGGCTATCGATATAATTGACAAAGCATTTGAACAGTTTACCAAAAAACATTATACCAAACTTTTGCAAAAATTCGATGTAAGCGAAATTCAACTTAAAGATGCAATACTCGAGATTGAACGCTTAAATCCAAAACCAGGAGGTTCTTATTCTGGAAATAATAGAATAGTAGAGCATGTGGTTCCTGATTTTACGATTAAAATAACTGATGGTGAATTAGAGCTTACACTTAACGGAAGAAATGCCCCTGAGCTACATGTGTCAAGAGAGTATAATAATATGCTTAAAGGGTATAAAGAATCAAAAGACAAATCGAAATCTCAAAAAGATGCCGTCATATTTATTAAACAAAAATTAGATTCGGCAAAATGGTTTATTGATGCCATAAGACAACGACAACAGACTTTATTTGTAACTATGAGTTCTATTATGCACTATCAAAAGGAATATTTTTTAAGTGGGGACGAGCGTAAATTAAAACCAATGATATTAAAAGATATTGCAGATGAAATTGAAATGGACGTATCTACTGTATCTCGGGTTGCAAATAGCAAATATGTTGACACACCTTACGGGACAAAATTGATTAAAGAATTTTTTAGCGAGTCCATGAAAAATGATCAAGGTGAAGATGTATCTACTCGCGAAATAAAGAAAATTCTTGAAACCGTAATTGAAGATGAAGACAAAAAGAAACCACTTACTGACGAAAAATTGGCTAAAATCTTAAAAGAAAAAGGATATCCCATAGCAAGGAGAACTGTTGCAAAATATAGAGAACAATTAGATCTTCCTGTGGCTAGGCTAAGAAAACAAATGTAATTTGAACACTATTTTAAAAAGTATATCATACATTTTTCATCCATTGTTCATGCCATTAATTGGCACAGCATTTTATTTTTCAAAATCACCTCGATATATCCCTTTGCCAATTATTAAAGCAAAACTACTTTCTCTTAGTCTGCTTACTATAATACTCCCAGTTCTTTTATATTTTTTATTAAAAACTTTAGGTAAAATAAATTCGCCTCAACTTCATTCAACACAAGAACGTATTCTGCCTCTAATTTTAAATAGTGTAATTGTGTTTATTGTTGTTCAACGCATATTACCTCAAAATGAGCTTATTGAATTGTACTACTTTTTTATTGGTATCTTATTATCGACATTAGCTTGCTTAATTTTGGCTATACTTAAATTTAAAGCAAGTATTCATATGATTGCGGCGGCTGGTGTGTTTATGTTCTTTATTGCTATAAGCATTCATTACCATATTAATATCAATGGATCTATCGCATTATTTTGCGTATTAATAGGAGCAATAGCAAGTTCTAGATTATATCTCAAGGCACATAACTATGCCGAATTAGGTATTGGTTTCTTTGTGGGTTTATTTCCTCAGCTAATTCTCTTAAACTATTGGTTGTACTAAAGCATTAAACTTTAAGGCTTAGACGTTTCTAGAAATCACAAAATATAAAATATCAGTCCAATTTTTATAGCTCTTATGTCAAGTGATTTGCCGTCAAGTTTAGCTTCATTTTTAAAAATAGAATTTAGTCCATAATACAGATAAGCATTCCATGTATTATAACCTACAGCCAGTGTTAGTCCATATTGCAATTTCTCAAAGTCATCTATATTATTCATTTTATTATTTTGAGGTGTACCTTTAAATTTAGTGTTAGATGCAAAAACATAACCCAATTTAAATCCAGTATAAATTCTCCAGAATTTATAGGTTTCGAGAGTTGATGTTCGCCATCGTATTTCAAAAGGAACCTCAACAAGGTGTTGAGAAAACTTATTCTTGGTAAATTGAGAGCTTTCAATTATTTCGTAAGTATATGCATCTTGTGAATCTGCTGATATTAACAAATTTTGGTTAACAGAATTTGTCGAATATCCCAAGCCTATCCCTAAAGACCAATTTCTGTTTTCATTAATTGGCATATCTTTAATGAAACCCAAATGAAATCCACTCGAAAACCCATTTTGAGACATATCTTTTGGCATATTGGCCAATAAATTATACGTAACACCAATATAAAATTGGTCTTCCTTATATAACGAATCTAGACTTGTCGCTTTTTCCTCTTGACCAAAAACAACTTGTGCCTCTAACAAACAAACTAACACCAATAAAATCAGCCTCATTTTAAAATAATAATAATAATGATTGTTAAAGATAAAATTATAAATCAAAAAAGGCATCCATTATCAGGATGCCTTTTATAAAAATATTTTAAGCTCTAATTAATTACTAGACACATCTCCTTTCACTGTCGTGTAATTAATTTTTAAGGCATTTACTTTTCTAAGTTCTTGCTTTATATCTCCTACAATACCCATATTGGCTTCTTTATCTACACGTAATGATGTTGTTAAGTATGGGATTTCCTCTTCACGTTTATCCGCTCTTTCTGAAGCAATAAATGCTGCTATATCTCCTACTTCTGCAAACTTGTCATTCAGCTGTATTCTTGCCTCAGTACCAAATTGAGCTTTATAACTGCTGTTAGGCTTACCCACGTAAATGTACATGACCAAGTTCTTTTTTTCAAGCTTCTCAATCTGATCAGCACTTGGCAATCTGTTTTCAATATTTAGGGTATTCTCTCTCATTACAGTTGCCACCATAAAGAAAAACAATAACATAAATACAATATCTGGTAATGACGCTGTATTTACCGCAGGCACCTCTCCGCCTTTTTTCTTTTTAAACTTAGACATATTTATGTTGTATTAAGTTTTTAACTATTGCACTTCTGAAAGCTTCTGAGGGTATTCCAATTTTATTTGGTCTATAAGCTCTTTCAACTTTACTTTATTGCCTGGCCAATTAACATCTTTAGCATTTTTAGTCATCTCAATAAAGGACATATCGGCAAATCCTTTTTGAGGGCCTATTTGCAGGGCTCGTCTATTCCTTAATTCGTTATATGCTCCTACCAATTCATTTTGAACTGAAATATAGGCGGCATATGACGTTTCTCTTTCATTCTTTAATGAAATAATTGCTTTATCTGGATGATCTGAAGAACTCGAGTTTCTTTTCCCTTTACAATAATCACATCTATTGCCATTATTGTCAGTTCCTCCTCCATTGTCTAAAAATTCAATAGCAGCAGCTCTTAAATCTTTAAGTTCCATCAAATTATCTTCTACTAGTAATTGATCTTTACCATTTAATAATACGGTAAAAATATTTTTCTGCTTGATTATTACATCCTCGTCAGATTCTTCAATTGGAGGTAGTTTACGGTTAATTCCCGAATCTTTCTCCATAGTTGTAGTAACTAAGAAAAATATTAGTAGTAGGAAGGCAATGTCGGCCATTGAGCCTGCATTAACTTCTGGTGCTGCTCTTTTTGCCATAATTACTTAATCATTTTTTTAATTCCTGTAAATAACATAAACCCAAGGGCTATTACTACTAAAAAGTAGAATAAATATAGACCTGCTCCTACTAATTTAGAGCCTCCTTCAGATAGCACTTCTCCATCTCTTAAAGGGGTTTCAACACCTTTAGCAAATCCAAAATAAGCTATTAATGCTACTAACGCAAAGGCGCCCACATTAGTTAATGTCTTTTTTAACATTGCTGGGTTAGAAAACATATGTTTAAGTGTAAATAGTAATACAAAAACTACTGTTATACCTAATACAAGATATGCAATATACATGAAAGGTGTTACCAAACTTGCTTGTAAATCAGCCGAGCTTTCAAGGGCTTCATCACCTGCTCCTATGATTCTTACAAGAAAGAAAATAGCAATAACTCCAACCAATCCTGCAACAATTTTTATTATTTTTTGCAAATTCATAATCGTTTATGATTTAAGTTGTTGTTACTATTTTTTATTTCTTATTAACAAGTCCATTAAGTTAATGGATGCATCTTCCATATCGTTTACAATGGCATCAATTTTTGAAATAATATAATTATAAAATATTTGAAGAATAATTGCAACAACCAAACCAAATACTGTTGTTAAAAGTGCTACTTTAATACCTCCAGCCACTAATGACGGTTGCATATCTCCAGCAGCTTCAATTTTATCAAAAGCTTGAATCATACCAATTACAGTTCCCATGAACCCAAGCATTGGCGCTAATGCTATAAATAAAGAAATCCAAGATACATTCTTTTCTAATTGTCCCATTTGCACACCTCCATAAGCTACTACAGCTTTTTCGGCAGCTTCGATGCCTTCGTCTGTTCTATCTAATCCTTGATAGAATATAGAAGCTACAGGCCCTTTAGTGTTTCTACAAACTTCTTTAGCAGCTTCAACACCACCCGATGCAAGTGCTTCTTCTACACTTTGAGTTAATTTTTTTGAATTTGTAGTAGACAAGTTTAAAAAGATAATTCTTTCAATTGCAATCGCCAAACCTAATATTAGACATAACAATACAATCCCCATGAAACCAGGTCCACCTTCAATAAAACGTTTTTTTAATTCTTGATGAAATCCAAGTTCTTCAGCAACAGCTGCATCATCTTGAGTTGCACTTACAACTGTATTAACAATTGTGTTTGTGTTCGCATTTGTATTCGCATTTACAGTTCCGAATGCCATAATACTTGCGATAGCTAGAATAGAAAATAATCTCTTCATTGTTCTTAATCTTAATTTTATTAGTTAAAGCGTTAAAGATATAAAAAAAATGTAATTAAAAAATTAAATTTTGGCATGGTATCCAGTATTTCCTAAGAAAACTTCAACATACTCTATTTTCAAAAGCAAAATTTAAAATGCTTTTGCAGAGAGGAAGGGATTCGAACCCTCGATACGCTTTTGGCGTATACACACTTTCCAGGCGTGCGCCTTCGACCACTCGGCCACCTCTCTAAATTGTAATTTTTCATTACAGCTGGGCAAATAACAAAAAAAAGTTTAAAACTTAAAACTTTGGTTGTTAATTTTAAGATATCTCTCCCCTTATAGAAGTTTCAAATACCGTTTTGAATACTTTTGATGATAAATTTTTGCTCAGTAGATACATTAATTTTGTTACAGCAGATTCGGTAGTCATATCTTTTCCAGAGATAATACCTATCTTTTTTAATTCTGTGCTAGTTTCATAATGTCCCATGCTTACACTACCGCCAGAACATTGCGTTACATTAATAATGTGCAAGCCTTTTTTAATCGCTTTTTTTAGCAAATCAATAAACCATGAGCTATTTGTGGCGTTACCGGCTCCATAGGTCTCCATAATTACCCCTTCTAATTTTGGTGTATTAAAAATTGATTCTAATACCTGATGAGATATCCCTGGAAACAATTTAATAATGGTCATATTAGTATTTAACACTTTATGAATTCTCAGCTTTTTTCTTAAATTTGGTTGAAATAAATGTTCTTTATTCACTTTAAGGTGGACACCAGACTCAGCTAAATCAGGATAATTTAATGATGCAAATGCTTCAAAATGTTCTGCATTTATTTTGGTGGTACGGTTGCCACGATATAGTTTATACTCAAAATATAAAGATACCTCTTTTATTATGGGTTTGTTTCGTTCTTGTAATGATGCTATTTGTATAGAAGTAATAAGGTTCTCCTTAGCATCAGTACGCAAATCGCCAATTGGTAACTGGGACCCTGTAAACACTACCGGTTTAGCTAAGTTTTCAAGCATGAAACTTAATGCAGATGCCGTATAACTCATGGTGTCACTCCCATGTAAAACAACAAAACCATCACAGTTATCATAATTATCCTCGATTATTTCCGCTATTTGAACCCAGTATTCAGGATTCATATTGGACGAATCAATTGGATCTTTAAACGAGATAGTATCAATAGTGCAATCTAAAAGTGTAAGCTCAGGTATTTTAACCAAAAGTGTGTCAAAATCAAAGGCCTTTAAAGCTCCCGTGTCAAAATCCTTAATCATTCCAATCGTGCCACCTGTGTATATTAAAAGTATGTTAGGTCTACTCATGCCTTTGTTAAACTTTAAAAATATGTTTTGAATTTGCCGTTGTAATTTCAGCAATGTCTTCTTTAGACATATTATATATCTCGACCAATTTATTTATTACCTCAGTAATATAACTACTTTCATTCCGTTTTCCTCTATAGGGTGTTGGCGCTAGATATGGCGAGTCTGTTTCCAATACAATATGATTTATGTCTATTTGATTTAAAAATTTATTGATTTTTCCGTTTTTGAAGGTCACAACACCGCCTATACCAAGCTTCATATTATAGGATATTGCCTTCAAGGCTTGCTCAAGAGTTCCCGTAAAACAATGAAATATTCCGAATAAATCGTCACTTTTTTCTTCTTCCAAAATTTCAAAAATCTCATCAAAGGCATTTCTACAATGTATTACTATTGGTAATTTATATTTTTTAGCCAATCGTATTTGATACCTAAAAGCGTCTTGTTGTATCCCAAGTGTTGATATATCCCAATATAAGTCTATCCCAATTTCACCAATAGCGACAAAAGAGCGCTCTTGCAACATATCTTCTACATGCTTCAATTCTTTCTTATAATTATCTTTTACAGATGTTGGGTGTAGCCCAATCATTAAAAACACCTGCTCAGGAAAGTCCTTCTCCAATTTAAGCATTGCCTTTGTATATGACGAATCAATTGCTGGAATGAAAAAGCGAGTTATATTTTGGCCATTGGCGCGCCGCATTACCGCTTCTCGATCTTCATCGAAAGCATCACTATACAAATGTGTATGGGTATCTGTAATTATCATCTGGTAAAATTAAAAAAGTCATTTGTGTTTGGGTTACTTTTTTAAGAATGTTTCTATATCAGAATTAAAATTATAATATTACTTTTATATTTTAAATTAATTGCAATGGAAAAGTCCCTAAAACATTATCTTAAAGAGCAAGGCTACACCCCTATAAAACTGAAACTTACCAAAACAAATCACTTTGAACTAAGAGCAACCATTAACGGAGTAAAAGGTCTATTTATATTAGATACTGGAGCATCAAACTCTTGCATTGGTTTTGAATCAAAAAAAACATTTAATTTAAGTGTGCAAGATTCTGATGTAAAAGCGGCTGGTGCTGGTGCTACAGATATGACAACTCAAATTTCGAAACAAAATAACATAAAAATAGGGAAATGGAAACAAAAAAAAATGGCTCTAGTCCTCTTTAATCTAGTTCATGTAAATACAGCTCTAACTAATCACAATGCAAATCCAGTTGATGGCATTATTGGTGCAGACATCCTAAAGAAAGCCAAGGCTATCATTGATTACGACAAAAAATATTTATATCTTAAACTCTAAATCAATACCTAATTACTAAACCCCTCTATGAAGCCTTCAATAATAATTGCAGATGATCACCCCCTTTTACTTAAAGGTCTCCAAGATTTTTTAATTGAAAAAGAACACACTATAGTTGGCAGCGCTACCAATGGAAAAGATGCATATAAACTAATTTTAAAGCATGAGCCTGATATTGCCATTTTAGATATTAGAATGCCTATTATGACTGGAATTGAAATTGCCAAGGAATGCAAGAACAAAGTGAAAACAAAAATTATCCTCATAACTTTTGAAAGAAATGGAGTTTTGTACCATCAAGCTAAAGAGTTAAACCTCTTTGGTTATTTGCTAAAAGAATTTGCTTTAACTGAAATTGAGAACTGTCTGAAATCTGTTTGCAATGACACTCCTTATTTTAGCCCTGAAATTGAAAGCTATTTTTCTAATAAAAAAGGAAGTATAAAAATTGACATTCTTACTCCAGCAGAAAAACGCATCCTTAGATTAATTGGTGAAAATAAAACCGCAAAGGAAATTGGAGATGTTTTTGGCATTTCAAATAGAACCGTTGAGAAGCATAAAAGCAACATTATCAAGAAATTAGAATTAGGGTCACATCAAAACAATCTTCTTATTTGGGCCAAGGAAAACATTGGTAGCCTTATTTAAAAAATACGTGATCTTACGTATTGTTTGGTATTGTTTTATTTAAGACATTTACAAAGCTATTAATTAGTTCTTAGGGAGAATTATGGAAGGCTCTGGGTTTTATCGCTCAGAGCCTTCAAGTTTTTAATCCCTTTTATAATTCATGAATTTTCAAAAAACTATGGTAAAAAATCCAATTAGTTAGCTCAATAAAATAAAAAAGGCGCAATTGTAAGCAATTGCGCCTTTTTTAAATTTAGTTTTATTTTTAAAGCTCTAAGGCTTTTTTAATATCATTGTCCATCAATAGTTCTATTGGATTTTCCAAAGTCTCTTTTACCGCAACTAAGAATCCTACACTTTCTTTTCCATCTATTATTCTATGATCATAAGATAAAGCCACGTACATAATAGGCCTAATTTCAACTTTCCGATCAATCGCAACTGGACGCTCTACAATATTATGCATTCCAAGAATACCACTCTGAGGTGGATTAATAATTGGTGTAGATAACATGCTGCCAAAAACACCTCCGTTAGAAATAGTAAATGTTCCCCCCGTCATTTCATCTACAGTAATTTGACCATCCCTAGCACGAATTGCCAATCGCTTAACCTCTGTCTCTACTCCTCGAAAACTTAATTTCTCTGCATTTCTCATAACTGGAACCATTAATCCTTTGGGTCCAGAAACCGCAATACTAATATCGCAAAAATCATAGGTTAGCATTTCTTTACCATCAATCATAGAGTTTACTGTTGGATACATTTTGAGTGCTCTAACAACCGCCAATGTAAAAAATGACATAAAACCTAAACTTACACCATGCTTCTCCTTAAAGGTTTCTTTATATTCTTTTCTTAAGGCAAAAATTGGCGACATGTCAACTTCATTAAATGTAGTTAGCATTGCCGTTGTATTTTTAGCCTCAACTAAACGTTCGGCTACTTTACGGCGTAACATTGACATTTTAGAACGACTTGTACCCCTGCCCTCAACATTAATTTCTTGCCCCATAGAAGGTACTGCTTTTACAGCATCTTCTTTAGTAATACGCCCATTTACGCCTGTACCGTTTACAAATGAAGCATCCATTCCTTTTTCTGCTAAAATCTTTTTTGCAGCAGGACTAGTAGTCCCAGTTGCATAATTTTGAACCCCAATAGATGTCTCGACAACTGCATTGGCGGCAGCAGCTTCTTTCGGCTTAACATCTTTAATTGCCCCTCCTTCTGGTTTTTCAGCACTCGTATCAATCAAACATACAACTGCACCAACTGCCACAGCATCACCTTCTTCTGCTTTTAATGTAATTATTCCACTTTCTTCAGCTGGAAGCTCAAGTGTTGCTTTATCACTATCTACCTCTGCAATGGCCTGGTCCTTTTCAACATAATCACCGTCTTCCACCAGCCATGATGCTATTTCTACTTCGGTAATTGATTCTCCCGGTGAAGGCACTTTCATTTCTAAAATCATTGTACTTCTTTTTAATGATACTTTTATTCTTTTATATAATCGAATACACTATCGATTACTTTTTGATGTCTTAGTTTAAATCGTGTTGAAGATCCTGCGGCAGGAACTGAATAATATTTTCTTGAACGCACTTTTAAATCTTTCAACTCAAAGCGTTGCAACATATAGCTCCAAGCACCCATATTTCTTGGTTCTTCTTGTGCCCAGATATAATCTTCAACATTTTTATATTTATTGAGTATAATCTCAATTTTGTCATTATGTAATGGGAATAATTGCTCTATTCGAATTAGTACAACATCATCTCTTTGTAACTTTTCACGCTCTGTCAATAAATCATAATAAAATTTACCCGAACAGAATACCATCCGTTTTGCTTTTTCGGGATTAATTGTGTCATCAATAACCTCTTGGAATTCGTTATTGGTAAAATCTTCCATTGAAGACATTGCCAAAGGATGTCTTAATAAACTTTTTGGTGTAAACACGATTAAGGGTTTACGGAAATTACGTTTCATTTGACGACGTAATAAATGGAAAAAGTTTGCAGGTGTTGTACAATTAGCAACCGTCATATTATCATTGCCACATAATTGTAAAAAGCGTTCAATTCTTGCCGAAGAGTGCTCAGAACCTTGCCCTTCATAACCATGTGGTAATAAAATAACTATCCCATTTTGTTGTTTCCATTTATCTTCGGCAGCCGAAATATATTGATCGAAAATTATTTGAGCACCATTACTAAAATCTCCAAACTGTGCCTCCCAAATGGTTAACGTATTTGGTGCAGACATGGCGTAACCATAATCAAAACCTAATACACCATATTCTGATAATGACGAATTGTAAATTGTCATTTCCCCTTTGTTTTTGGGGTTGGTATTTAAAAGATTAAAACTTTCGGTAGAAATTTCATCTCTTAATATGGCATGCCGATGCGAGAATGTTCCGCGTTCAACATCTTGACCAGATATTCTAACATTATACCCTTCTTCCAGTAAGCTACCAAATGCAAAAATTTCACCCATACTCCAATCTAGTGCATTGGTTTCAAAAACCATCTTAGATCTATCACGTAATATTTTTTCGGCCTTTCTTAAAAACTTAACCCCTTCAGGTACCGTGGAAACAATCTTAGCTATGCTTTCCAACTTTTTAATTGGGTACTTTGTGCCTACACTTAATAATAGCCCATCAAGATCTTGTTGCATAAAGCCATGCCATACATTATCCATAAATGGTTTTACCTTGGTTGCAGAATCCTCTTTTGCTTTAGTAAATTCTACATCTAATAATGCTTTATATTCAATAATTAAATTAGCCGTGTGGTTTTCGTTAATGACACCCTCGGCTACTAATTTATCGTTATAAATATCACGCGGATTAGCCTGTTTTGAAATAGCCTTATACAAAGTTGGTTGTGTAAAACGAGGCTCATCACCTTCGTTATGACCATATTTTCTATAACCAAGCAAGTCAATAAATACATCACGCTTAAATCGCATTCTAAAATCCAACGCCATTAGTACAGCATGAGTTACAGCTTCAACATCATCAGCATTCACATGCAATACAGGAGATAGCGTCACTTTTGCAACATCGGTACAATAAGTACTTGAACGCGCGTCTATATAATTGGTTGTAAATCCTATCTGATTATTTACAACTATATGAACTGTTCCACCTGTTGAATACCCTTTTAACTTACTCATTTGGATAAGCTCGTAAACGATACCTTGTCCTGCTACTGCAGCGTCACCATGAACAATTATTGGCAATACCTTTGAATCATCACCACCATACTCCTCGTCAATTTTCGCTCTAGTAATTCCTTGGGTAACCGACCCCACTGTTTCCAAGTGTGACGGATTTGGCACCAAATTCATGGTAATTTCCTTATTGCTTTTTAAAGTCTTTTTTATGGTAGAACCTAAATGGTATTTTACATCACCATCAAAATCATCTTCGTCATAATCTTTACCTTCAAACTCGTTAAAAAGTTCACGTATAGGCTTTCTGAAAATATTCACTAAAGTATTCAGTCGACCTCTATGAGCCATGCCTAGAACAAATTCTTCTACGTTATACTCTTCAGCAGCTATTCTAACAATAGCACCTATGGCCGGTATTAATGTTTCACCACCTTCTAATGAAAATCGTTTCTGGCCTACATATTTTGTTTGTAAAAACTGCTCAAAAGTAACAGCCTGCGTTAATTTTGAAAGCACATATTTTTTAGTTTCTGTCGTATAATTTGGTCGATTATCATTCGTATTTAATTTATCTTGCCACCATTGAATCTCCTTAGGGTTACGAATAAACATGTACTCCACCCCAATTGAATCACGATAAATTGCTTCTAAATGCTTTATTATTTCTCGAAGTGTTTGTGCTCCTAAATTTAGAATTTCCCCAGCATTAAAAACAGTATCCAAATCTTGCTGTGAGAGTCCGAAATTCTCAATTGCCAAGGTTGGGGTGTATTTCCTTCGATCCCTAACAGGGTTGGTTTTAGTAAATAAATGACCTCTACTCCTATAGCCATCAATAAGTTTTACAACTTGAAATTCCTTATGTACGTTTTCAGGAATTTGAGTACTTACACCCTCAATTATCTCACCATTCATCCCGTAGCTTTCGCTACCAAAATCATAGCCTTGAAAAAAGGCTCTCCAGCTTGGTTCTACTGAGTCTGGATTCTGTAAATATTGATCGTATAATTCAGCAAAATATACTGTATGTGCTGCGTTTAAAAAGGAATATTTATCCATTATGTAATGTGAGCCGTTCTTGGTTCAATAAATTTTAATCAAAAATACGACTTTTACCTAAACGGCATGCCGTTTTCAAATATTTATAGCAATCACTTTGAATATTTTAAACAATCTCAAAAAAGAATATGCTTCAATAATAAAATCTGATGAAAGAGAAATAAAATCTGTTAAAGTGGTAAAAAAGAAGTCCCGGATTTTATTTCTTTGGAGAAATCATCTATAGTTTTATCTTGAAGGTTTTTGATAAAAAACATTTTTGCTGGGCTCACAATTTTATGCAATGGGCATGGTTTTTCAACATTACATTTTCCCAAACTGAGAACGCATGAATCAAGTTTTTCTTTCCCGTCAATAATATCAATTACATCCATTAAAGAATTTAACCTATCCTCATCACTAAGGCAAAAGCCTCCTTTAGGACCTTTAACCGACGAAATAATATTTGCTCTTGATAATTCTTGTAACAATTTGGCTAAATAAGCTTGAGGCACATTTATTGGGGTTGCAATATCCTTTACCATTACTCTTTTCTTTTCGTTAGAGTTTAATGCTAAATAAAGTACTGCTTTGATAGCGTATTTAGATGAATTTGAGAGCATAAATAAATTCCTTTTTTAAGTACTCAAAGATAAAGAAGATGTTTTTATCTTAAATATGATTTTTGTCATGTTTTATGCTATGCTTAGGTTTTATTTTTGTGCCATAAAACAAATAAACATGAAATCACTATTAAAAATTTTAACACTTGCTTTAACATTCCTAATTTTAAGTTGTGGCGGTGAAGAAAAGAAACAAGAATCTTCTAAAGTAAAGCTTAAAAAACAAACTACTGAAAAAAAAGTAGAAGTTAAAAAAACAAAACCTTCTGAAACCATAGATTTAACCAACAAAGGTATTGGCCCAATTAAATCTATAACCTTAGCCGCTGAAATTGACCAAACCATGGCTACACATGGTGCAGACGTATATAAAAAAATGTGTACGGCTTGCCATAAAGCTGACAAAAAATTTATTGGCCCTGCGCCTAAAGGCATTTTAAGTAGACGTACTCCTGAATGGATTATGAACATGATTCTAAATCCAGACGAAATGGTAAAAAGCGACCCTCTAGCAAAACAATTGCTAATGGAATTTAATGGCTCTCCAATGGCTAATCAAAATCTTACCGAAGATGAAGCAAGAGCTGTACTAGAATATTTTAGAACATTAAAATAATTTAATATGAAAATCAACATTAAAATGTTGTTTAGTGCCCTTTTTGTGCTATTAATTATCAGCTGTAAAAATGATGCTAAACAAAACAAATCTGCAACTTCAGTTATTGAAGAGGTTGACAAAACAAAAGGGCAAGCCTTTGTAAAAGATGATGGCTCTACTCCTAATGTATTACAAATTGCTATTGGTTCTCCTGATCATACTACACTAGTTGCGGCGGTTCAGGCTGCAGATTTAGAAAACGCATTAGTTAATGCGGGGCCACTAATGGTGTTTGCTCCTACCAATGATGCATTTGCAGCGTTACCTGAAGGTACTGTAGAAAATTTATTAAAACCCGAAAATAAAGATGCTTTAGCTAATATCTTGAAGTATCACGTAACACCAGGCAACTATTCTAAAGACTTTTTAAAGAAATTTAAAAAACTAGGCCAAGCCAATAATGGCTATGTTAAAGTAGAGGTAATAGGTGATGATGTATATGTTGGAGGCGCAAAAATATTAGGTAGCGTTAAAGCTGGAAACGGAATTGTACATGTTATAGACAAAGTAATGTTACCTGAATAAAAAAAATTAAAATCTAAAATAATGAAAAACACTTTAAAATTATTTGGCGGATTTCTTATAGCTGCTATTGCTTTTACGAGCTGTAATAATGGAAATTCATCAAGATCAAATGGCGCATTAAGTTCAAGCGCTGCTGAAAAAGTATATGTAGCACCAGGAGAGCATGATGAGTTTTATGCATTTATTTCTGGTGGATTTAGTGGGCAGCTAGCTGTTTACGGATTGCCATCTGGACGTTTATTCAAGGTAATCCCTGTGTTTTCACAAGATGCAGAAAAGGCTTATGGCTATAACGAAGAAACAATACCTATGCTTAACACTTCTCATGGTTTCGTTCCTTGGGATGATTCTCACCATCCAGACATCTCCCAAACTGCTGGAGAAATTGATGGTCGTTGGGTATTTATTAATGGTAATAATACACCGCGTATTGCTAAAATTGACCTAACAACATTTGAGACTACAGAAATTATTGAAATTCCTAATAGTGCTGGAAATCACAGTTCATCTTTCGTTACTGAAAACACTGAATATGTAGTAGCTGGAACTCGTTTTTCCGTGCCAATTCCACAGCGAGATATGCCAATAAAAGATTACAAAGGTAACTTTAAAGGATCTTTATCTTTTATTTCTGTAGCACCTGACACAGGTAGAATGGATATTAAGTTTCAATTAATTATGCCTGGATTTGATTATGATTTATCACACCCTGGACGTGGAAAATCTCATGGTTGGTTCTTCTTTACAACATATAACACAGAAGAAGCCAGTACTCTTTTAGAGGTAAATGCTTCACAAAATGATAAAGATTTTATCGCTGCTATAAACTGGAAAAAAGTTGAAGAATATGTAAATAATGGAGGAGGTACCATGATGCCAGCAAATTACGCACACAATGTGTATGATGAACACACGCATATGGCAACATCAACAATGAAGAAGGAAGTACTTACTGTAAATCCTTTAGACGTTCCAGGAGCAGTTTATTTCTTGCCTACTCCTAAATCTCCTCACGGTTGTGATGTAGATCCTTCAGGTGAGTATATAGTTGGTAATGGAAAATTATCTGCTAATTTAACAGTGCACTCATTCACAAAAATGTTAGATGCCATTGAAAACGAAAAATTTGCTGGAGAGGCTTATGGTATTCCAATCTTAAACTTTGAAGATGTCTTAGCTGGTTCAGTAGAACAACCAGGATTAGGCCCATTACATACCGAGTTTGATGGCAAAGGTAATGCCTATACGACCTTCTTTATTTCATCTGAAGTTGTAAAATGGAAATTAGGAACTTGGGAAGTTATTGATAGAAAACCTACCTACTATTCAGTTGGTCACTTAATGATTCCTGGAGGAAATTCAGCTAAACCATTTGGAAAATATGTATTAGCAATGAACAAAATCACTAAAGACCGTTATTTGCCAACAGGTCCAGAGGTGACACAATCTGCTCAACTGTATGATATTACAGGAGATAAAATGGAATTATTATTAGATTTTCCTACTATTGGAGAGCCTCACTATGCTGCTGGTTGTCCTGCAGATTTAATAAAACCGCGTTCTAAAAAGATTTATAATTTAGAAGATAATCAACATCCTTATGCGGCTAAAACTGATGCAGACACTAAAGTGGTTAGGGACGGAAAAACTGTACATGTATACATGACAATGATTCGTAGTCACTTCTCTCCAGACAATATTGAAGGTGTTAGAGTAGGAGATAAAGTGTATTTCCATGTAACAAATTTAGAGCAAGATTATGATGTGCCTCATGGTGTAGCTATGATTGGAGCAAATACATCAGAATTACTTATCATGCCTGGACAAACAGAAACATTCATATGGGAACCAAAACAAGAAGGTGTATGGCCATTCTATTGTACAGATTTCTGTTCTGCATTGCACCAAGAAATGCAAGGTTATGTTCGCGTATCAGCAGCAAATGCTAATACACCGTTAAAATGGTCATTGGGAGAAGATATTGAATAAAAAAATTAGGAAAATTTTGTTTTAGTGTTTATTTTCCTAATAAGGCGAGAGCTAATGATTTCGCTCTCGCCTTTTATTTTATATAGAATAACAAAAACATTATTTGCGTAAGCCCTTAAATAAAAACACAATGAAAAAGTCTAGCAGATTAATGATTATAGCAGCCTTGCTGCCATTAGCTCTATTTATTTTCCCTCTTTGGAATATAACTCTGGAAGCACCGCAATATCCAATTCCGTTAGGAATGGATATCCACATTAATGATTTTTCTGATGCACATCCACATGATATAAAAAACATCAACTTAATGAACCATTATGTTGGGATGAAATATATTCCTGATGCCATTCCTGAATTTAAAATATTTCCTATTGGAATTATTGCAACGGCTGTCATTGGTTTAATTATAGGCTTTAAATTTAATTACAAATGGTTCTTGGTTTGGTTTATTTTAATGATTGTTTTAAGTTGTGCAGGGTTATATGATTTCTATCTTTGGGAACATGATTATGGTCATGACTTAGATCCAAAAGCAATCATGAAGTTTACTAATCCCGACGGTACAGTAATGGGTTTTCAACCGCCTTTATTTGGCTCTAAAGACATATTGAATTTTAAAGCACACTCGTATCCACGGCTCGGAGCATACTTTTTAGGATTAGGTATTGCAACCTCACTTGTAGCTTTCTTAATTGGTAAAAAAGCAAATAAAAACATTTAAATATGTAGGCAAAAACACTAAAAACAAAACACTAAAACAATGCAAACACTAAAACACTATTTGATAGTTGCAATGCTGCTATTACTTTTTGGCTGCAATGCATCTCCGCAACCCATTGAATACGGAAGTGATGGATGTCATTTTTGTAAAATGACAATAGTTGATAAACTTCATGCAGCAGAGGTTGTAACTAAAAAAGGCAAGATTTATAAGTTCGATGCTTCAGAATGTATGGTAAGGTTTATAGATGATTTTGATGAATCGACAATAAAACTATATCTATCAAACGACTATACATCACCCGAAACTTTAATTGATGCAACCCAAGCAACTTTTTTGATTAGTCAAAATATTCCAAGCCCCATGGGTGCTTTTTTATCGGCTTTTAAAAACAATGATGACGCTGTAAAAACACAAGCCGAAAAAGGAGGAACACTTTACGATTGGGAAGAGTTACTAAATCACATTAATCAATAATCAAGACTTTTTACAATTTTGAGATGAATGCACAAAAAATAATTTTGACAATCGTACTATGCCTGATTTTTGGCAATGTAAATGCTCAAGCCAGTCAACAATGTGCACATTGCAACATGGATATTAAAGATGATTTTCATAAAGCATACGCTTAATTGGAATTGAAGCAAGCGCTCCAATCTATGAAAACTATAATGGGATACAAATGAATGAAAACTTGTCAATAAACGTTGGGTTAAAATATAACGTGTTGTAACTTTAATGCAGTCAATATCATAATGAAACAGTTTTTACAATATAGCATAATACTTTTCTTGGGACTCAGCACTTCTGCTTTTTCACAAACTATCGAGGTATGTGAAAATTGTTCAATTTCTACGCTCACAGAAGCTATTTCTAGCGCTCAAGATTATGATACTATTATTGTAAAAAAAGGAACCTATAAAGAATACAACATCAAAGTTGACAAACCACTGACTATAATCGGTAAAAATTATCCAGTAATTGATGGCGAATTAAAAGGAGAGATAATTACTATAGTTTCAGACAATGTAACTATTGATGGTTTATTCATTATTAATGTAGGCACAAGTTACACCAGTGACTATGCTGCTATTCGTGTTAAAAAAAGCAAAAACTTCGTAATCCAAAATGTTGTATTAGAAAAGCTGTTCTTTGGTATTTATCTTGAGAAAGCTGCCAACGGAAAGGTGTATCACAACAAAATAATTGGAGACGCTATTGAAGAATATAATTCGGGTAATGGTATTCAATTATGGTATTGTAAAAACATAGATATAGAACATAATTTTGTTCAACATGTAAGGGATGGTATTTACTTAGAGTTTTCGGATAATTGTCTAATAAAAAATAATGTAAGCTCGAATAATATTCGTTATGGCTTACACTTTATGTTCTCTAATAACGATATTTATCAAGGTAACACGTTCGAAAAAAATGGAGCTGGTGTTGCCGTAATGTTTTCGAAAAAAATAAAAATGTTAAACAACGTTTTTAAAGAAAACTGGGGTTCGGCATCTTATGGAATGCTTTTAAAGGAGATTAATGATGCAGAAATTATTGGAAACACCTTTGAAGAAAATACAATAGGAATTAATATTGAAGGGTCAAATAGAATCATTTACAAAAACAACGATTTTATCAATAATGGCTGGGCAATTAAAGTGCGTGGTGCCTGTTATACTAATACATTTTCAAACAATAATTTTTTGTACAATTCCTTTGATATTTCATACAACAGTAGGTTGAATGATAATGTATTTAACAATAATTATTGGAGCAATTACACTGGTTACGATTTGAATAAAGACGGTATTGGCGATGTTCCATACAGACCTGTAAAATTGTTTTCATATATTGTTAATCGAACGCCTGAAACTATCATTTTGTTACGAAGCTTATTTATAGATATTATTGATTTTTCAGAAAAAGTATCACCAGTTTTTACGCCAGATAATTTATTAGATGACAATCCTTTAATTAAGAAAATAGAATGGTAAGCATTCAAAATTTACATAAAAAGTTTAGTAAAAATATCGTGCTAAATGGTTTAGATTTAATTATTACTGAAGGCGGTATTTTTGCTGTTCTTGGGCCAAATGGTTCAGGTAAAACAACGCTAATTAAATCTATCTTGGGTATGGTAATCCCAAATAAAGGTGTTATTAACGTATTTGGTAAAAACATAAAAAACAGTTCTAACTACAGATATAAAATCGACTATCTTCCTCAAATAGCGAATTTCCCTAGCAACTTAAAAGTAAGGGAACTCATTAAAATGATTAAAGATTTAAGAGGAAACACCACTGAAGACAAACGTTTGATTGACCTCTTTAAATTAGGGCCTTTTTTAGATAAGAAATTGGGAAACCTTTCAGGAGGCACAAAACAAAAAGTAAACATTGTATTGACCTTTATGTTTGATAGTCCGTTAATCATTTTGGATGAACCAACTACAGGATTAGATCCAATTTCATTAATTAGATTGAAAGATTTAATTCAAACAGAAAAAGCAAATGGAAAAACAATAATTATCACGTCTCATATTATGAGTTTTGTTGAAGAAGTGTCTGACGAAATTGTTTTTCTTCTAGAAGGCCAAATATATTTTAAGGGCACTATTAATGCCCTTAAGACAAAAACCAATCAACCCGATTTTGAACATGCAATAGCATCAATACTCACAGACAACCATGCTTAAAATATTAAAATATAGTTTTTATGATTTAATGCGTAGCCGTTGGAGTTATGTGTATTTCGCTTTTTACTTGTTGCTTGGTGTAGTCCTCTTATTTTTAAATAACGATTTGTCAAAAGCAGTAATCACATTAATGAATGTCATTATTGTTCTTGTTCCGTTAATAGGAACAATCTTTGGTGTCATGTACTATTATAATTCTAAAGAATTCACAGAGCTTTTATTGGCACAGCCTTTAAAACGTTCTTCAATATTTTTGGGGCAATATTTGGGTGTTGCTTTATCCTTATCAATGAGTTTAATTCTTGGTTTAGGCATTCCATTTATCTTTTACGGCTTATTCAGGTCCAACGCTATCTGGGATTTTTCGTTGTTATTGGTTACAGGGACATTCTTGACTTTTATTTTTACGGCGTTGGCTTTTAATATTGCATTATCTAACGAAAACAAGATTAAAGGCTTTGGTTATGCCATTTTGCTTTGGTTGTTTTTAGCAATTATCTATGATGGCTTGTTTTTAATGTCCTTGGTAATGTTTGAAGATTATCCTCTGGATAAATTATCTTTGTTCGGGACCATGTTAAACCCCATAGATTTATCACGAACACTCATCCTTTTAAAACTTGATATTTCCGCATTATTAGGGTATACTGGTGCAGTATTTAAAAAGTTTTTCGGAACAAATTTCGGATTAATTTTATCATTATTAATTCTCACTGTATGGGTAATATTACCCGTATTGAGAATTGTATTTAAATCAAAAAGAAAAGATTTTTAAGCAATAATTCACATTTAGTTATTACTGATTATGAAAACAAAAATTCTATACCTTGTTATTTTAGCTTTATCATTTACCAATTGTAAAAAAGATGTAAAAAAGAGCGTTGATGAAGCTCCAAAAATTGAGGAAATAGTTGATGAATCCGCAACTTTAAAACTGAATAATGGTGAAAAATGGATTGCAAATCTTGAAACACATGTTGGAGTTACCAAAATGGATTCAATTCTCAAAGTATTTAATTCTGACAAAAAAAAGGATTATGAAACATTGGGTGAGGATTTATCAAAACAAACTAGCTTCATAATTCAAAAGTGCAACATGAAAGGTGAGCCGCACGACCAATTGCATGTTGTTTTAGTGCCCATGCTCGATGAAATTTCAATATTAAAAGAATCCAAAGACATTGGAGAAAAAAATAAGGCTTTTCAAAAACTGAAACTTTTAATTCGCAGTTACTTTTCCCACTTTAAAACTTAATATTTATTTCTGTACCAAACCTTTTGCCATTCCCTCTGCAGTATTAAAAACATAACTTGCTCAGATAGTAGTACAATATCGTTACCATTGAGTTGTCTTACTTTTTGCTCAGAAACATCAACTATATAAAGCAAATTTAAATAGTCTATGAACTTTTCTTGTATTAATTGATAAACGTTATCTTGTAAAATAAGCTTCAAGCTAGATGGCAAAATATCTTCATTAAACCCCAAGTCAATATTTGCCAATAAAAAATCCTTATTTAGCTGATGAATTAATTTTTTATAAAGCCCATTTTCGTTGGCTTGGTCTATTAATTCTTGAAAAGTTACTAATTCATTCATTCTCTTCAAATGGCTTTATTTAAGTAGTTCCGAAGATTACTGATTTTGAAATTACACTAACCTCGTCATGAGTGAATTACCAAACGCCTTTAAAAGCTGCTTTTTGTCATCAGAAACATCAATCGATTCTAAAACTGCAAATGCTTTATTGGTGTAATTTTCAATCTCTTTTTGAGTTGCTAATGCAGATCCGCTTAATTCAAATATTTGTTTAACCGTTTCTATTTTGTCTTTATTGTCTATGGGTGAAATACTAAACAAATCCTGTAATTCCTGTTTATTGTTTTCCGAAGAATACTCCAATGCTTTAAGGTATAGATACGTCTTTTTATTCTCAATGATATCTCCACCAAGTTGTTTGCCAAAAGTTTCGGGGTTCCCAAAAGCATCTAAATAGTCGTCTTGTAATTGAAAAGCGATTCCTAAAAATTTTCCAAATTCAAAAATAAGATTTTGATCATTTTTTGATGCATCAGCAACAATTGATCCCATTTGCATTGCCGCTCCCACGAGCACAGCTGTTTTGTATTCTATCATTTTTAAATACTCAGTGATGGTTACATCATCCTTAGTTTCAAAATCAATGTCGTACTGCTGGCCCTCGCAAACTTCTAATGCAGTTTTACTAAAGAGTTGTGCTAAATTTCTAAAAGTAGCGTCGTCGTAATTTTCAAAAAGCTTGTATGCCATTATCAACATGGCATCCCCTGAAAGAATCCCTGTATTTACATCCCACTTTTCATGTACCGTGTCTTTTCCGCGCCTTAATGGTGCGGCGTCCATAATATCATCATGTACTAATGAAAAGTTATGAAATACCTCAACGCTTAAGGCCGCATTTAATGCTCTCTTATAATCACAACCAAAAATCTCAGAAGTCATTAAAGTCAAAACTGGTCGTAAGCGCTTACCTCCCAATTCTAAAATATATCTAATAGGGTCATAAAGTGTATGGGGTTCTTTAAAGGTTGAGTACTGCTCTAAAAAATCAACAAACTCTTTTTGATATGCTTCAATGCTTTTCATGAAACAAAAATAAAGCAAAAAGTCACATTTAAAAGCTTGTCGGATTTTTAAATGTTAAATTATTGCAAAACTTTGGAAACTTTTTTTGTTTTTAAAGTTTCCGTTCTATATTTGCACTCGATTTAACTTAAATAAAGTGAAACAAAAAATAATATTAAAATCTGCTGAACTCTTTCTCACACTTGGGTTTAAGAGTGTAACGATGGATGACATTGCCACAGAAATGGGAATATCTAAAAAAACCATTTACGTGCACTTTGCCAATAAAACAAAGCTTGTTGAGGCTGTAACCTTCGCTCTTTTCGAAAATATATGCGATGGAATAGATCAAATCTGTGTGGATTCTAAAAACCCTATTGAAGAACTATATGATATAAAGATGTACGTGCTGAATCATTTAAAAAACGAAAGAACATCACCTCAATATCAACTTAAAAAATATTATCCACAAATTTATAGTCGATTGCGCATCAAACAATTTGATAAAATGCATGAATCAGTAATGGATAGCTTGCAAAAAGGGGTAGATACTGAGTTATTTAGATCAAATATCAATGTGGATTTCATTTCGAGAATGTATTTTAATGGTATGACCGGAATTAAAGACCAAGAAATATTTCCTTCGGACAAATATACCATGGAATATCTCAGTGAAAGCTATCTAGAATATCACCTAAGAGCCATCATAACTGATAATGGCATGAATATACTTAACAATTTTATAAATACAAATCAATCATAAAATGACAAACAAATTAACCTTAATCATTTTATTGCTATGTTCAACTATAGGGTTTAGTCAAATAGATACCCAAAGCTTTAGCCTACAAGAGGCTATTGATTATGCGTTGGAGAATAATCGGACAGCAAAAAATGCAGCTAGAGATATTAAGGCTGCACAACAACAAAAATGGGAAACAACCGCTACAGGCTTACCACAAATTAGTGCATCAATAGATTATAATAATTGGCTAAAACAACAAGTTTCGTTAATTCCTGCCGAATTTTTTGGAGGGAATCAAGGAGAGTTTGCGGAAGTTGCATTTGGCACAAAGCAAACCATGAATGCCACAATAAAACTAGATCAAAAAATATTTGATGGATCGTATTTAGTTGGTTTACAATCTGCCAAAGTGTTTTTAGATATCTCTAAAAATGCAAAGGAGAAAACGGATCTTGAAGTAAGAAAAGCAGTTATAAATGCTTATGGTAACGTTTTACTTGCGGAAGAAAGCATAAAGATTCTAGAGCGGAATATCACCGTGCTAGAGAAAAATTTAAACGAGACATCCAAAATTTACGAAAATGGTTTAGGCGACGAAGAGAGTGTAGAGCAATTGCAAATTACTTTGTCGGGTGTTAAAAGTAATCTCAGCAATACTGCAAGGTTAAAAGTCCTGGCCTATCAAATGCTCAATATAACTTTGGGAACAGATTTAAATTCAAATACCATATTAACTGATGACTTGGAAAGTCTTACCTCTCAAAATATTGTTTTAAGTCTTCTTGATGCCGACGAAAATGTAGAAAATATAATTGACTATAAAATTGCATCAAATGATAAAGTGTCTAAAGAATTGCTTTTAAAACTTGAAAAGAGCAAAGCGCTTCCAACTTTAAATGCATTTGTTAACGCCGGATACTCTGGGAATAATAATAATTTCGATTTCCTTAAAAAAGACCAAAAGTGGTTTGGCTCATCATTATTTGGAGTGAGCATGAACATTCCTATATTTAGTTCTTTGGGGAGAAGCGCATCTACGCAACGCGCCAAAATTAACCTCGAAAAATCTAAAGAAGATTTAACTGAAATTGAGCAAAAATTAAAACTTCAAATAGCTTCAGCAAAAAGCGATTATCAATTTGCAATTGAGGACTTTGATAACAAAAAGCAAAATCTAAGTCTTGCCGAGCGTATAGAATACAAAAATCAAACTAAATTCTTTGAAGGGATTGCCACAAGTTTTGAACTAAGACAAGCGCAAACACAATTGTATTCCACCCAACAAGAATTTTTACAAGCAATGCTTGATGTAATTAATAAAAAAGCAGAGTTAGAAACTGTATTAAATGAAATTCCAACAAACAACTAATCAATTAGAAAACACTATAATCATGAAAAATATATTCACATTACTAATAATCTCTCTTGTTTTGGCTTCTTGTGGAGGAGACAAAAATAAATCTGTAGAAGACATTTTGGCTTCGAACGACTTAGAACAAGTAAGAGCCAAGAAAACGTCTTTAGATGTTAGTCAACAGGAAATAGCATCTCAACTCAGACAACTTGAAGCAAAAATTAAAGAGCTTGACCCACAAGAAAAAATTCCTTTAATAACAACATTTGCTGCTACTCAATCAGTTTTTACACATTATGTAGAATTACAGGGGAGTGTAAACACTAAGCAAAACTTAATTGTATTTCCTGAATATTCGGGGATTTTGACAAAAGTTTATGTTAAGGAAGGACAAAAAGTAAGCAAAGGACAAATACTAGCAAAAATTGACGATGGTGGTTTAGGTCAACAAGTTGCACAACTGCAAATTCAAGCAGATTTAGCAAAAACAACTTTCGAGCGTCAAGAACGTCTATGGAACCAAAAAATTGGAAGTGAGATTCAATACTTACAAACAAAATCTAATTACCAAGCACAACAAAAAGCTGTAAGTCAATTACAACAACAAATTGGGAAAACAGTAGTTCGTGCTCCTTTTTCCGGAACTATTGATGACGTTATTACAGAACAAGGAAGCGTTGTCGCTCCTGGTCAATCACAATTATTCCGAATTGTGAACCTTAAAAACATGTATATAGAAACTGATGTTCCAGAACGCTATATCTCTAATGTGACCCCAGGAAAAAGTGTGCAAGTCGAGTTTCCAATATTAGGAACTTCTATGGATGCCAAAGTACGTCAAGCTGGTAATTTTATAAACCCTGCAAACAGAACTTTTAAAATAGAAGTTGCAGTTACTAATAAGGATAATATTATCAAACCAAATCTAACGGCTAAACTCAAAATAAACGACTACACAAACGAGAACGCCATACTAATCCCTCAAAGTATTATATCGGAAAATGCAGAAGGACAACAATATGTATACACAATTACTGATAAAACTGGCAATAAAGCAATAGCCAAACGTATCATTATTGAAACTGGTAAAACACAAGACGATTATATTGAGGTTCTTTCAGGGTTAGAAAATGGCAATGAGGTTGTTGAAGAAGGAGCTCGTAGTGTAAAAGACGGGCAGGAAGTGAAAATTATCACTGTTGAAGAAACTAACTAATCCAAACAGCTAAAATCTTTAGAAATGACCAAAAAAGAAAAAAAAATAAATAAGGAGTTTGGATTATCATCGTGGGCAATTAATAACAAAACGACGATGTATGTTTTAATTATCCTGATATTGTTTCTTGGAGCAAGCGCTTACTTTAGCATGCCAAGAGAAAGTTTTCCAGAAATAAAAGAAACGAAGATTTATATAAGTTCCGTGTATCCAGGTAATACCGCCGAAGATATTGAAAAACTGATAACTGATCCTATTGAAGACAAGCTGAAAACCGTAAGCAATGTTGTTGAGATTACCTCAACATCGCAAGAAGATTACTCTATTGTTATTGTTGAGTTTGATGAAAATATTACTGTAGAAGCAGCAAAACAAAAGGTGAAAGATGAAGTAGATTCTGAAACCTCTAGTGAAGATTGGCCAACATTTAATAATGCTAAAGTTGAACCTAACGTGTTTGATTTAAGTATGTCTGAAGAAATCCCAATCTTAAACATTAATATTTCTGGTGACTATCCTGTTGAGAAACTTAAAGAATTTGGCGAATACCTAGAGGATGAAATAGAAAGTCTTCAGGAGATAAAACAAGTTGATATTCGTGGAGCGCAAGAAAAAGAAGTTGAAGTTGCCGTTGATATCTATAAAATGATGGCTGCTAAAGTGAGTTTTGACGATATCATTGGTACTATTAGTAGGGAAAACATGACCATGTCTGCTGGAAATTTAATTTCTAGTGGTCAACGTCGTACCATAAGAATTATAGGAGAAATTGACGACCCCGCTGAGCTTGATAATTTTGTTGTTAAATCTGAAAACAACAATTCAATTTATTTAAAAGATGTTGCCACAGTAACGTTTAAAGAAGAAGACAAAACTACTTATGCAAGAGAGTTTGGAGCTCCAGTGGTCATGCTAGACGTTAAAAAACGTGCCGGTAAAAATATGGTTGCTGCGGCAGAACAAATTGAGGTTATTGTAGCTGATGCCATTGCAAATGTATTTCCTCCAGATTTAACCGTGACCACAGCAAACGATCAATCTTCTAAAACTATTGGTCAAGTTGATGACTTAGTGAATAATATCATCTTTGGTATAATTCTAGTTGTAACGGTTTTAATGTTCTTTTTAGGATTTAAAAATGCACTATTTGTGGGATTTGCCATTCCAATGTCCATGTTTATGTCGCTTATGATACTTAATTTACTTGGCTACACAATGAATACCATGATTCTCTTTGGCTTAATTATGGGGCTAGGTATGCTTGTAGATAATGGTATTGTAGTTGTTGAAAATGTATATCGATTAATGTCGGAGGGAATGCCTAGAATTGAAGCTGCTAAAAAAGGTATTGGCGAAATAGCATTTCCTATTATAATCTCTACAGCAACTACTGTGGCTGCATTCATCCCATTAGGGTTGTGGCCAGGAATGATGGGCCAGTTTATGATTTATTTTCCAGTGACATTATCTGTCGTATTGGGTTCATCTCTATTTGTTGCCGTCTTTTTTAACTCCGTACTAGTGTCACAATTTATGACCACAGAAGATAAGGACATGCCATTAAAACAGATTGTTAAACTTTCAATAATCATTGGGGCGATAGGCATTCTTATTTTCGCCTTTGGAGGTGAATATAGAGCATTGGGTACTTTAATGGTTGTTACTGTTTTTTTATTATGGATTTACAGATTATTCTTGAGAAATTGGGCAAACGGTTTTCAAAATAAAATTCTACCTAAATGGGAGCGTTTCTATGAGCGGTTACTTAGAGGAGCTTTAAGTGGCAGAAAGCCAATACTAGTAAGCATAGGTACTTTCGCATTACTTATTATAGCATTTATAGGTTTTGGAGCTTCTGTTGGAAGTCAAAGGACCAAAGTTGAATTCTTTCCTGATAATAAACCAAACCAAATCATTGTCTATATAGAATACCCCGAGGGTACCGATATCAAAAAGACTAATGTCATTACAAAAGATATTGAAGAACGTGTCTACAACATTATCAACGAAGAAGCCTATATGCAAGGTGATTTCAATTTCTTAACAGAAAGTGCTGTATCACAAGTTGGTGAAGGTGCGGGGAACCCGAATACGGATGGAGGATCAGCCGCTGAAATGCCACATCGAGGTAAAATCACGGCTACTATGCGTGAGTATAAGTTTAGAGAGGGGGCAGATAGTGAAGTACTTCTTAAAAAAGTTCAAGAAGACTTAAAGGATATTTATCCTGGGGTAGCCATTTCAGTGGAGAAAGATGCTGTTGGTCCTCCTGCGGGATACCCAATTAATGTTGAGTTAGAAGGTGAAGATTATTCTGAATTAATTGCTACAGCTGAAAAGATGCGGGATTTTATTAACTCTAAAAACATCCAAGGGATTGAAGAATTAAAAATTGATGTTAATAAATCGAAACCTTCGATGCAAGTTCATGTTGATCGCAAAAAAGCAGGTGAACTTGGCGTTAATTCTGGGCAAGTTGGGCAGCAATTACGTAATGCTATTTTTGGTGCCAAGGCAGGTGTATATAAAGAAGATGGTGAAGATTATGATATATATGTGCGTTTTAATGAAGAAAACCGGTACAACAAGAGTGCGCTTTTTAATCAGAAAATTACCTTTAGAGATATGGCTTCTGGACAAATTAAGGAAATTCCTGTGTCTGCTGTTGCCCATCAAAACAATACTTCTGGATTTAGTGCGATCAAACATAAAGATGTAAAAAGAGTTGTGACCTTATATTCTGCTTTGGCTTCTGGGTTTACAGATGCAGGTGCCATTGTCGCTCAGGTACAGAACGAAATGCAAAGTTTTACTGAAAAACCTGATACCGTTAAGATTGATTATACAGGTCAAATCGAAGAACAAAATAAACAAATGGCGTTCTTAATGGGTGCGTTTTTTACTGGTTTAGGCTTGATATTTTTCATACTGATTTTCCAATTCAATTCAATCTCAAAACCTGGTATCATTATGCTGGCCATATTCTTAAGTTTAATTGGTGTATTTGGCGGTATTGTGGCTACTGGTAGTGCATTCGTAATTATGATGACCATGATGGGTATTATATCGCTTGCTGGGATTGTTGTGAATAATGGAGTTGTTCTTCTCGATTATACCCAATTACTAATTGATAGAAAAAAGGTTGAGCACGATATAGAAGATAACGACTATTTAGAGAATGATGATTTATTAGAAGCTATTGTAAAAGGTGGGAAGGCTCGTTTGCGGCCTGTATTGCTAACTGCTATAACTACAATTTTAGGGTTAATTCCTCTAGCTACCGGGTTAAATATTAACTTCTTCACACTTTTTAATGAGTTTGATGCTAATATCTATATGGGTGGAGATAACGTGATTTTCTGGGGGCCGTTGGCTTGGACTGTAATTTATGGGTTATTCATTGCCACCTTCTTAACATTAATTGTAGTACCGATTTTATTTTATTTAGTTACCAGATTTAAAGTGTGGTTAAAAAGTAAAAGAGTCGCCGAACCAATTCTTGAAAAATAAGAGTTTTTATTACACAAAGTATTAAAGAAGAAAAAAACCCTCAACTTAGTTGAGGGTTTTTTTATCATTATAAATTTTCGATTAGAATCTGATATCTAATCCAATGCTAAAGTTAGCTCCTAATTGTCCTAACTGTTGCACTTCTGACGAATACACAAAACGGCCATCCGTTCCTGCAATCCCTGTAGATGCTTTTGTAACATCAGGATATACATCAAAAATATTATTCAAATTCGCATTTAAACTTATCATTTCTGTTAGCTTATAATTGAAGTAAATATCCGTAGCAATTTTGGAAGACAGTTCCTGATCAAACTCTTCACCATTTGGAGAAGTTAATGTCACTTTGCCAAACATGGTGTTTGTTAAGCCATAATCAACTTTTTCACCACTATAGTTTAATCCCAAAATAACTTTAGATTTTGGCCTTGCACTTGTAATTAATCCTTTTTCTATTCTTTCAAAAATATTATAACCATTTGCAGCTAATGCTTCAGGTGTTGATATGGCATCAATTTCAGTTTTGTTAAAATTGGCTGCTAAACGGACATTTAATGCACCCTCCCCTAATTCAATATTATCATAATTCAATACTATATCTGCTCCAGTAGTTTTGGTGTCCCCAGCATTAATAAATACCTGTACAGCAACTACATTACTAGCATCAAGAATAGTTTCTACTGGATTTGTAGGAGCGCCAGGAGCGCCATCTTTATACCCAATTTGAGATGAGAATAATATACGGTCATCTACTTTAATTTGATAAAAATCTACAGATGCTGAAAAATTTCTATCAAATTTATAAGTAAGTCCTGCCGCAATATTTTTAGATGTTTCATACGTTAAACTTGGTACACCCAATGCTTCTACTGCAGGATCATCGTTTGCCAAAGTTCCTTGTTTAAGAGGCTCTGAAGAACCTGCTACAATAATAAACTGACTGTTCGTTAAATGACGTTGGTGCAAAGTTGGTGCTCTAAATCCTGTACTGTAAGACGCTCTAACTGCTCCTTTTTCGCCTAACTTCTGGCGCCCATAAACTTTCCATGAAAAATTAGTGTCGTCAACATCAGAGAAATCTTCAAAACGGCCGGCAACTCCTAATAATGATGCTTCGGTAATATCAAAATCCAATCCAGCATAAGCTGCAAAGTTAGTTCTATCCCATGCTCCAGCTTCATTTGGTTTAATTCCTGCGAATGAGTCGGACCCAGCACCATAATAAGATCTTGGATCGCCTTCAAATGCTTCAAAGAATTCTTTCTTCCATTCAAGTCCAAAAGACATACTTACCATATCAGAGAATGTATTTGAAAAATCTAAGTTTCCAATTACATTTCTTAAAGAGTAACCTCCAGGATTAAAAGTTGTTGGTGACGTTCCAAAATCTGCTAAATAATCTCTATTAACAGAATTATTCACAGTGTAATTTACACTATTGGCTCCATAAGTTATACTAGCATCAGCTCTAAAATCACCTCCTAAAGAAAGATCCAACCCTAAAACATTTAAGTGGTCTTTAATTTCAGCTTCAAAGGTTGGTTGATACCCTCTAAATTGGTCTGGTGGCGTTAAAAAGCCAGAGTCTCCTACACCACCTTGTCTCCAATATGGCACTCTGTAATATGCAAAACTACGTCCCGTTCTATCAGTATATCCATGAAATGAATATAGTCTAGAATCTTCTCCTATAGGATGTCCTAAATTTACAAAAATATCTGTCTTTTCTAGATCTGGTTGACCTACATGCATACCTAAATCAGGATTCTCTTCTACAAATTCTACCCAATTAGGTAAAGGATTTGATGGTAAATCTGCAATCCCCGGCGTTCCTGCTCGGTTAGTAAATTTTTGCTTATAATATGCTAAAGTAACATTGGCAAAACCACCTTCTCCGAAAGTAAAACCAGTATTAAAATCCGCATTGAAATTAAATCCATCACTTTGTGACGTAATCCCTGTTCTTGCCGAAATTGACGTATACTCCACATCATCTTTCAAAACTAAATTTATTACACCAGCAATAGCATCAGAACCATACTGTGCCGAGGCACCATCACGAAGTACTTCTACACGTTCAATAGCTGCTTGAGGAATACTTTTTAAATCTACCCCAACTTCACCTTTACCTGGTGTTCTGTTAAGATAAACCTGTGCGCTTTGGTTTTTACGTTTTCCGTTTACCAAAACTAACGTTCTACTTGGTCCTAAACCTCTTAAATCTGCTGGATCATAATGCGCCGTTGCATCAGAAATGGCCTGATTTTGTGAATTAAAAGAAGGTACTGTAAAAGTCAACATTCTTTCAATGGTTGGTTTACCGCTATTTTTCAATTCCTGAACTCCAATATTATCAATTGGCACTGGAGAATCTAAAATAGTTCTCGGTTTAGATCTGTTACCAAGAAGAATCACTTCATCAAGGGCAACACCATCTTGTAATGATACACTAATGTCTTGCGCTGAAGCAACGCTAACTTCTTGTGCTGTAAAACCAACAGAAGACACTATAAGAGTAGCAGGGAAAGCGTCAACGCTAACGCTGAACTTACCATCAAAATCGGTGATGGTTCCATTTGAAGTCCCTTTTACAATAACATTTGCACCTGGCAAAGGATTGCCTGAACTTGCTTCTGTAACGGTTCCAGTAACGGTTCCTTGAGCAAGAACACTCAACGGAAACATGACCATTACGTACATAAAAAATCTTAAACAGTAAATTTGTTTCATAATAATATTTTTCTGATTAGAGTGCCAAATTGCAAAAAATTTATCGTTTTAACAATTATTTAGCATTTAAATCCTTTGTTTCGCAATGTTATTCTTAATAAACAAGCCGTTTTATTAATAATAATTCATTCAAATATCACTTAATCAAATCTTCCTATTAATATAACCTGGTGCTAAAAATCAACTCATGTTTTGCAAAATAGAAATCGGAAGAGGGTAAAAGCGCCACACTAAATTCTTTCTAAGGAAATGTACATTCAATACCAATATTATTTAATCTCGAATGTGTAAAATTTGCAGCTTTTTTTTAATAATAGGGAACACCATAAACCCTAATCTGTATTCTCAGGTTGAAAACACTTTGCTCAACCCTTCAAAATAACAATCGTTCTTCCAGGATAGAAATTTGAAATGCTGGGCGAAAAAGTATTATTAAAATTTATTTGTATAAACTGCTCCTATTGGATTGTTTGGAGAATTCAAAATGAGTATTTTATGCTGTTTTGGGTTAACAGAACAATGCGCTTGTAAGACTTGTGCTTCATATAAAAAATGA
>RCNB010000219.1_pt1 | contig 39609 bp, 38 predicted proteins | sample 2041321 | NCBI WGS metagenome assembly RCNB01 (sample SAMN09708232, study PRJNA481090) | Marine sediment metagenome, whole genome shotgun sequencing project.
CCTTAGAAAATCCATATGTTCCGCTCAATAATCCTCCTCCTGTAAAGGCGGCACAATAGAATTGTTCTGTCCTTAGGATATCGGCAAGAGTCAGCACGTCCGGATTCATTTTTTGTAGGGGGAAATAAACTTGATGATTGAGACAATTCAAGGATGTCAAAAGAGAGACATGGCCGGGCAGTGTCCATGATGTTGTGCTATAGGCGTTTCTGAAAAGAACGCCATCAGCGGCGAGATGGTCAATCGCCGGGCTTGTATTTCTTTGGTATCCATAACAGCCCAGATGGTCAGGCCTGACTGTATCCAAGGAAATCAGGATGACGTTTGTTTGATTTGTTTCTGGAATTTGATAAATCAGTGGATTTGCCCATACAGGAACGATATTAGGAGCTTTTTCGTTTTTGCCTTCCTGGTAGGGATCATCAGTTAGAAAGGATAATCGTACCTTGCTTCCTGCATACGAAGTAAGATCGATCTGTTCCTGGATGATTTCTTTTGTCGTTGCCCAGTTGATCGTTTTGCTGAAAAGTGTTTCTTCTTTGTCTGACCGCTCAAGAAGAATGCGGAATTGAATAGGTTGCTCCGATTCTATGTTTTTGGATTCGTTCAGGATTCCATACCCAAACTCGAGAACGTAATTCGCATTTGGAGGAATTTTCACATCCAAACAAAATGCACTTTCTGGAGGGGCAGCCAGGCAATTTAAAGAATCTTCATTGAAAGCAATTTTCTTCTTGATGGAAAATGGATTTGATCCTGTCCCTTCATCAAACAAAGGAAATTTATTTCTAAAATTGTACAAGTAACGTATTTCAGGCCGAACTGCCTTAATTTTTTTCTTGGGCAGCGCAGCACGGGAATAGTATTGGAAAATGAAATCCCCTTGAGGGCCCAATCGCTCCTGTTGCCGGGGTTGGGTTAAAAGTAGGATATCAGATAAACCTGTCATTTTCACAAGACCGAGTGCTATGGATGATTTTGAAACGTTTTGCTCGTTTGTTTCGGAAAATTTTATCTCGATTGTGTGCCTTCCCATATCCAGTTTCTTTCTGATCCGAAAATATTGTTTTCGTGTGATGATTAATTCTTCGGCATCAGAGTCATTAAAAGTTACCGTAAGGTTTGGACGTATGTTTTCCCAATCAGGATTTACGAGATGAAGATCAAGGATGAGCTCTCCTTCTGGAAAGAGCTTTTCGAATTTAAAAGAGTTCTCAGTATTCAGGATTATGCCTCTTCTTGTTCTGTCGTATCCACTATACTTTCTCAAAACCAAAGACTCACTTGTTCCGATCCACTGCCAGCCGGTTTTTCGCTTTTTATTGCCGCTTAAATAGTTCACTTCTTGACCGTTATTCAGAAGTTTTATTCCTTCTGGGAATTCTGATTCGTGGTTACCGAGAATGGGATAGCTGCTGGATGTTCCCCAAATTTCTTGGTCTTGGCTTGATAGATCAGGAAGGTAGGCCCATTTTCCGGTGATGTCTTCTTCTACGAAATTGAATTTTTCGATTATATTTTTTAGAGGTGATTGGACAATATTTTCTTCAGATATAATATCGATAATCCGGATAAGTCGAGATTCTTTTTTTCCAGATGAATCACAACATATGGAACTCACAAGCAAAACAAGCAATAAAAAACAAGCGTAAATATTTTTGGAAATTTGTTCGTTCATCGTTTACATACTGTAATTCTGTTGTCCATGTAAATCAATTGGAATCAGTCATTTTTTCTTTACGGTGAGATGTTCGAAAAAGTAATTATGAAAGAATAAAAAAAAATTGTCAAAAATGTTTGCATCTTTTGATTGTTTTTTATAAAATCTATGCCTTTATAAAAACAGATGATAGAGCTATTTTTAGTATTTGTCGTATTCGGACTCCTGGGAGCTGTCCTTGTTTTTATGAATAAAATCCTGGGGCCGAAAAAAACCAACCCCACAAAAGAAACACAGTTTGAGTGCGGAAGTCCCTATCTTCAGGATGGGATCAATCCGTTCCCTGTAAAATATTATCTGGTCGCTTTTTTATTTTTGTTGTTCGACATTGAAGTTATCTTTTTTTTCCCCTGGGCATTGATATTCAAACAATTTATACAAGAGGGAATGGGTGCAACCGCACTGATAGTCATGTTCGCTTACATCTTCATTCTGCTGGTGGGCTTTATCTATGCCTGGAAAAAGGGAGCCTTTGAGTGGGAACGATGAAACGTAAAAAAGAAGGAAAAGTCGGATTCATCACAACCACTTTCAATTCCATGCTGGGATGGGGCCGGAAATTCTCGTTGTATCAGTACCCTTTCATCACGGCCTGTTGCGGTATGGAATACATGTCTGCGGCTTGTGCTCATTATGACCTGGACCGTTTCGGCATGGGCTGGACAAGATTCACCCCTCGACAGGCTGATATGCTTTTGGTGGTCGGGACCATTTCGCATAAAGAAGCCCCTGTTCTTAGAACTGTTTATGACCAGATGACCGAACCCAAATGGGTCGTAGCATTCGGGGCCTGTGCGGTGAGCGGAGGCATTTATGACAACTATGCTGTTGTTCAGGGAATTGACCGAATCATTCCTGTGGATGTTTACATCCCCGGATGTCCGCCACGGCCGGAAACGATCATCAATGCTTTGATAAAGCTTCAAGAAAAAATACAAAAAGAAGGGCATGAATGGCGATTTCAAAAGAAAAAATCTTAGAAGATCTCAAACAGAAGTTTTCTGATAATATTCTGGATATGACTGCCCAATTCGGGGATGATATCATCCACATAAAAAAAGAAGCTCTTCAGGATATCGTGAATTTTTTAAAAGAAGATCCTTACGCTTTTACCATGCTGCTCGATCTTACTTGTGTTGATTACCAGGGAGAAGAAGAGCGTTTTGAAATGGTCTACCACCTTTTTTCTCTTTCCCTCAACCTGCGGTTGAGATTCAAAGCAAGATTGAAACAAAATGACTGTAAAATCGTCTCCTTAACCCCAATTTTCAAGAATGCCAACTGGCTTGAGAGAGAAGTATACGATATGTTCGGTGTCCATTTTGAGGGCCATCCTTATCTGAGGCGGCTTTTTATGTATGATGGGTTTGAAGGGCACCCTTTGCGGAAGGATTATCCTTTGCGCAAACAGCAACCGAAAATAGATTTGAGATAATAGTATGAAATACAGGATACAACAGGAAGCCAGAGAAGGAACCATGCTCATCAACATGGGTCCATCTCATCCTGCGATGCATGGTACAACAAGAGTGATGTTGGAGTTGGATGGAGAAAAGATCATCAATTGTGAGCTGGAGATGGGATATCTACACAGAGGATTCGAGAAAATCTGTGAGAACAAGACCTTTTTCAACATGCTGATCTACACAGACCGGATGAATTATGTTTCTCCACTAATCAACAACACAGGCTATGTCATGACATTGGAAAAGATGCTGGGGATTGAAGCTCCGGAACGAGCCCAGTACATCCGAGTCATCTTGAACGAATTCTCACGGGTGTGCGATCATCTCACAGCTTTAGCTGCCATGTGTATGGAATGTGGGGCATTCACAGTCTTCCTGTACATGATGAAAGCTCGAGAGTACATATGGGATTTGATGGAGCAAACGACCGGCGCCCGCATGACCACGTCTTTTATCCGGGTCGGAGGAGTCAGATCAGACTTTCCTTCTGATTGGAAAAAAACAAGCCGTATTGCCATCGATGAAACCCGCAAAGTGCTTAAGGATTGCCATGGTCTTATGAGCAAAAATAAGATTTTTCTCAACCGGACGAGAGATGTTGCGATTGTGACTTCGGAGTTGGCGATCAATTACGGATGGACAGGACCATGCCTCCGGTCTACGGGTGTCAATTACGATGTGCGCAAAGCTTTCCCGTATCTCGTGTATGATCAGTTGGATTTTGAAATTCCACTGGGTGAAAGAGGAGATAATTTCGATCGATATATGGTCCGTATGCAGGAAATGGAACAGAGTTTGAGGATGGTCGAGCAGTGTATGACAAAGATCCCTAGACCTTCTTCTTCATCCGAATCGGTAACGAAAGGATTGGAGCCGGCTGAAGCTATCAAAGCATCCAGGACAAAAAAGCCTGAAGAAAGGATCAAGCTTTCTCCAAATCTTGAGGGAACAGAAAAGGATAAATATCCCGGGATTCTGTCGGGGAAACAATGTATCGTTCCACCCAAAGAGGACACATATACAAACATTGAAGGCCTCATCAGTCATTTTAAATTATTCATGAAGGGTCACGGGATTCGTCCGCCTAAAGGCGAGGCTTATTTTGCTGTCGAGGGTGGAAGTGGTGAGCTGGGATTTTACATTATATCGGATGGAACGGACAAACCCTACCGTCTCCATCTGCGAGCTCCTTGTTTCCACATTGTGGCAGCGCTTGAGGAAATTGTCCGGGGGAATTATTTAGCTGATATAATCCCAACATTTGGATCGATGAATATGATCGGTGGAGAATTGGATAGATGAGTCCAGAATTGACTGATCAAACAAAGAAAAAAATTGAGGAGATCGCCTCTCGCTATGCAAGCAAAGAGGCTGCACTCCTCCCTGTCTTACATCTTGTTCAGCGTGAAAAGGGTTTTATCTCCCAGCAGGAAGAAAAGCAAGTGGCCCATTTATTGAATATCAAACCGATAAAAATAAAAGAAGTGGTGACATTCTACACCATGTTCAATCAAAAAGAGGTGGGGAAGTATCATATCCAAGTATGCTCCAACTTGAGTTGCAGTCTATTGGGAGCAGAATTCCTAATCGATCACTTGAAGGATAAATTGGGAATCGAAGTGGGGGAGACAACATCCGATCAAAAATTCACGCTTACGACCGTTGAATGTCTTGGTGCTTGTGAACAGGCTCCCTGTATGATGGTCAACTTTGACTATCATGGGAATTTAGATAAGGAAAAAATCGACAATATTTTGGATAACCTAGAGTAGATAAAGTGGCAGACAAAATTTTAACCAAACAATTTGGCCTTGAAAATCTGTTCAAAATAGATGTCTATATAAAAAATAAGGGGTACTCGGCTGTAAAAAAGGCTATTGCGGAGATGAAGGCGGATGAGATCCTGGAGGAAGTAAAGGCAGCCAACCTGAGGGGAAGAGGGGGAGCAGGATTTCCTGCCGGTGTGAAATGGGGATTTGTTCCCAAAGATATCGAAAAACCAAAATACTTGTGTGTAAACGCGGATGAAGGAGAGCCGGGAACATTCAAAGACCGGTACATCATGTCCCATAATCCTCATCTTCTAATAGAAGGAATAATCATCACATCCTATTGTGTGGGCATCAATACAGCATTCATATACATAAGAGGAGAGTACGAAGCTGTGGCCCTGCGCCTGGAGCAAGCTATTTCTGAAGCATACGATAAGGATTTCCTGGGCAAAAATATATTGGGAAGCGGATTCAAACTGGACCTTTATGTCCATAGAGGAGCAGGTGCCTACATTTGTGGAGAAGAAACCGCACTATTGGAATCTCTCGAAGGGAAAAGAGGAAATCCGCGTTTGAAACCCCCTTTTCCAGCATCCGTTGGACTCTTTGGTTGCCCAACAGTGATAAATAACGTGGAAACCGTTTCGAATATTCCCTTTATCATTCTCAATGGAGCAGCCTGGTTTTGTAAAGCAGGCCTGCCGAAGGATGGCGGAACCCGGATTTTTGGCGTCAGCGGAATGGTGAAAAAGCCTGGAATCTATGAATTACCCGTAGGAACGAACTTGAAAGATATAATAATCCAGCATGCGGGCGGGATGATCGAGGGGAAAAAGCTGAAAGCTGTCATTCCGGGAGGCATGTCAGCTCCTATCCTGACGGTAGATGAGATCGATATTAACATGGATTTCGATTCATTGGTAGAAGCCAAATCCATGCTAGGCTCTGCCGCAATTATCGTGATCGATGAGGAAACATCCATGTTGGATGTACTGAAGCGTGTCACAAAATTTTATTCCCATGAATCATGTGGCCAGTGCACACCCTGTCGGATCGGGAATTCGTGGATAAACAAGATAGTTAAACGGATGGCCGATGGAAACGGAAAAAGAGAAGATTTGGATAAAATTATCCAGCTGGCAAACAACATGTTGGGCAAAACTCTATGTCCGTTGGGAGATGCAGCTGCCATGCCCGTTTTGTCCATCATACAGAAATTTCGTGATGAACTTGAATCTTATATTCCTTTAGGAAACTGAAGGCAGGAGAAATACAGGAGATGGCGAAGATTTTTATCGATGAGAGAGAGATTGATGTTGCAGAGGGCACAACTATACTGAAAGCTGCTAAAAGTGCCGGCTTGAATATTCCTCATCTCTGTTATCACAAAGCGTTTATCCCTGAAGGCACCTGCCGGATGTGTTTGGTTGAGATAGAAGGGATTCCCAAACTTGAGTTGGCATGTTCCACTCAAGTACGGGACGGAATGGAAGTTTCGACGAAGAGCGAGAGCGTCATCGAAGCGCGGAAGGGCGTTTTGGAATGCCTTCTGGCTGACCATCCTATCGATTGTCCTATCTGCGATAAAGCTGGAGAATGCAAACTTCAAGATTATTATGAAGAGTACGGATTATTCGAGAGCGAATTCAATGAGGAAAAAGAGAAGAGGCAGAAAAAGATCGAGATAGGGAAAAATCTTATTCATGACCAGGAACGATGTGTGTTATGCCGCCGGTGTGTCCGCTTCCTCAGAGAAATAACAAAAAACGAAGAATTGGGTGTCTTCCAACGTGGCGTCCATACAGAAGTGAGCACGTATGAGGGGATTCTTGTTGACAATAATTATTCCGGCAACTTGGCTGAAATCTGTCCTGTTGGTGCTATCACTGACAAGGATTTTAGGTTCAAAACTCGATCTTGGTTTTTGCAGAGAAGTGAATCCATTTGTCCTCTGTGCAGCAGAGGATGCAACATCTATGTGGAATTCCATCAGGGATTTTCTCGATTTTCACTCCCCAAAAGAGTTTACAGGATTCGAACTCGAGAAAATCAGATGATCAATGGTTTCTGGATTTGTGATAAAGGCCGATATGAGTATTCCTATCTTGATCAGGAAAGGCTCGATAATATTGTCGTGAACAACTCCCAGGATTCTCACTCATGGCCAGAAATCACATCTCTTATTGCAGGGGAAATAGGACGTCTATATCATATGAAGAGATCAGCTCACATAGGGCTTATTCTACAATCGTGGCTTTCGAACGAAGAGTTATTCCTTATAGATAAAATATTCCGTAATGACATCAACATCGAGAAAATCTGTTTCCTCGATCCACCGGAGGAAGCCGCAGACGATTTCCTCTTAACTGCTGAAAGAACGCCAAACAGACGAGGCGCAAAAGAGCTTGGGTTTGATTTGCAGCCTGCCAATTGGGAAAAATTCTTAGAAGATGTTGATTTACTTTTTGTTTTTGCTTCTCCTATTAAGGATGATACGAATTTTAGCCTGCTAAAGGCTGCATTGGACAAGATAGAAAAAACAGTTCTTTTTGCATCCCACAATCATGAAATCAACTCCTCATTCGATATCGTTTTGCCCATGTCGTTGATTGCGGAAAAGGGAGGCTCCCTGACCAATATTGTCGGAAGTGTGCAAGGTTTCTCTAATGCATTGGATGCCCCGGGGGATTGCAGGCCTGCATGGCAATTTCTCGTGGAATTAGGCAATAAATTGGCGTTAAATATTGATTTTTATAACCAATTTTCAGATCCAGAAAGCATTCGAGAAGTGATGAAAAAAGAAATTTCGTTTTTTAGAGAAAAACAGTGAGTGATTGGATTATTATACTTATTAAGATTATTTGTGCACTGGTCTGGTTTCTTGTGATAGCCCTCTATTTAACCTGGGCGGAGAGAAAAGAGAGTGCTGTCATACAGGATAGGATCGGAGCAAATAGAGCCAATATCTGGAAGTTTCGAGTCATAGGGCTTTTCCAACCTTTTGCCGATGCCATCAAGATGATTTTTAAGGAAGATTTCACACCAAGCTTCTCGAGAAAATTTCTGCATAATCTTGCCCCTTTCGTTTCATTTTTCTTCGTGGCTATAACGATCTCAGCAATCCCCTTTGGGGATGTTCTCCGGATCGGAGGACGAGAGATCAAACTTCAAATCGTTGACTTTAATGTGAGCCTACTGTTTGTGCTGGCCATGTTATCACTGGGGATTTACGGCATCATTCTTGCCGGTTGGAGTTCGAATAACAGATACACACTTATCGGAGGAATGAGAGGAGCGGCTCAACTTATCTCATACGAAGTGGCATTGGGTCTTTCGTTGATCGGCCTGATTCTGGTTTATCCATCTTTGAAACTCTCTGCGATCGTCCACTTCCAGGGTGAATTGCTTTGGGGATGGCTTCCTAAATGGGGTGTATTTCTCCAGCCATTGGGATTGTTGATCTTTTTCTTCGCAGCACTTGCCGAGACCAAGAGAGTTCCGTTTGATCTTCCGGAGGGAGAAAACGAAATCGTCGGATTTTTCACCGAATACTCTGGACTCAAGTGGGGACTCTTCATGTTCACGGACTTCATGGAAGTGCTGATAGTATCCTGCCTCTTGACAACTCTGTTCTTCGGAGGATGGCAGGTTCCTTGGTTGTATGCCGATGGATTCCATTTTCCTTGGGGAGGGGAGTGGCTTTTGCCCCACGGGATCGTGGTGGCCTTCCAGGTTTTGGCATTCAATTTGAAAGTCTTTTTTTTCTGCTGGCTTCAAATTTTGATCCGCTGGACCTACCCGCGATTCCGGTACGATCAGGTGATGGATTTGGGTTGGAAATTGCTGGTGCCTCTTAGTTTGGTCAATATCGCCGGAACTGCGATTTTATTGAGTTTAATAGGATGATTAAAGCATTAGGTTATTTTATCGAGATTATAAAGGGAAGTCTTATCACAACGCGCCATTTTATGGTGAATATGTGGTTCCACACTCTGAAACTTTTCAGGATAAAAACAAAAAGGAAGGGAGCTGTTACGATCCAGTATCCTGAGGAGAAAAGAGACATTGCCTCCAGGCACAGAAGTTTGCACAGACTCCTCAAAAGGGAAGATGGCAAACCGCGTTGTGTGGTCTGCATGCTCTGTGTAACCGTATGTCCTTCGGAATGCATCTATGTAGAAGCTGCTGAAGATCCTGACCCTGAGGTTCAAAAAGTTCCGTCCACTTTTATCATCGACCTAAGCCGGTGCTGTTTTTGTGGATTTTGTGTGGAGGCATGCCCGGAGGATGCGATCCGGATGGATACAGGGCAGATCGAGTTCGCCGAGTACTCCCGCGACAAATTGATTTATGATCTCGAAAAACTCATGGGATGACAGTCGATAAAATATCTCTGGGGAAATTCACAATTTATGGTTTGCGTGATGGATATTTCTACCTGGATGGCGGCACGATGTTCGGGGTGGTTCCCAAAGTGTTGTGGGAGAAAATTTATGCTCCCGATGAACAAAACCGGATTAAAATGGGGCTCAACTCCCTCCTCATCAAGATGGAGCAAGCTTTGGTCCTCATCGAGACGGGCATCGGTCCAGGGCTAGACGCAAAGGGTACTTATTTTTATTCTGTGGAGAGAGAACCCGGTCTTTTGGGCGAGATCAAAAATCTTGGTTTCAATCCCGAAGACATCGATTATGTGATTAACACTCACCTCCATTTTGATCATTGCGGGGGAAATACATTCCAAAATGATGAAGGCGAATGGGTTCCAACTTTTCCCAAGGCTCAATACATCATCCAAAAGGGCGAATGGGAGTATGCGCTGGAGCCCAGTTTTAGGGACAAACCGAGTTATATGCGCAACAACTTCCTACCTCTGGAAGAGTTTGGTTGCCTTCGATTGGTAGAGGGGAACACCCCGATCACACAAGGAGTAGAAGTTATCTTGGCGCCTGGACACACGGCCTATCACCAATGCGTGAAAATTTCCTCAGATAATGAGGTGTTGTTTTTTTTAGGAGATATGGTGCCGATGTCCGCTCATGCGGGCCTATCCTACATCATGAGTTATGACCTTTATCCTTTAGAAACTCTCGTAAATAAAAAAAAGTACTTCGAATATGCCATTTCTGAGGAATGGATCGTTGCCTTTGTCCATGATGCCCAGCTCTTTTATGGAAGGATTAAACAGAAGGACAACAAATATTCCATTTCGCCCATAAATGAACTATCCTGATCATTTTTAATAATCCTGATAGATTTTAAGATGCTTCTGCTATAATGAAGAGGAAAGGATTTACGATGAGCGAGAATAAAGACAAGATTGCCTGTCATGTGTGCAAGAAAATGATTCCGAAGGCCACAGCCGTGCATGCAGAAGGGGAGGAGTACGTTCTCCATTTTTGCAACTTGGACTGTATGGACTATTGGAAAAAAGAAAAAAAAGACGAACAAAGAGAGACAGAAACAAAAAAATAATCTCTATTCCTTACCGAAATATCGAAGAATCACACCCCTATCATTGAAGCACCGACAAAAGTAAAAACAGAGGAACCATTCGAAATGAATATTGAAGTCGGGAAATTACTGGCTCACCCCAATGAAAATGGCCACTTTTTGGAGTGGATCGAGCTTTATTCTGGTGACACATTTTTAGAGAGAGTCAACTTAGAGCCGAGATTGACAGTTCCTAATGTCAAATTTGTGGTTGCTCTCGATCATGGCCATGCTCTGGTTGCCAAGGAAAGATGTAATCTGCATGGTGTATGGGAAAGTCAGCTGTGGGAACTTTTTCCTACTCCTGCGCGTATATCATTGAGAGAATACAATAGAGGAGGCCTCTATGTTTAAGAAGATTCTGATAGTGGTGATAATCCTCGCCGTCATATCCATTGCTGTGTTTATTGCAGCCAAGACCAAAAACAATGGTGAAGAAGATGGCATCCGATTAATAAAGGTCGAACGTGGAGACATTGTCGAGAAAGCTCTGGCTATAGGGAGGATCGAGCCTGAAAAGGAAATTGCCGTGAAATCCAAGATTTCCGGGATCGTCAAAAACGTTTTTGTCGAAGTCGGGGATCTTGTCAAAACAGGTCAGCCTCTGATGGAGATCAAACCCGATCCCACACCTCTCGAATATGCCGAAGCCAAAAGGAACTCTGAAATTGCTTTAGCCAATTTCAAAAATGCGAGCAGCGAGTATGATCGCATGAAAACACTCCTAGAATCACAGTTGATCTCTCAAAGGGATTTTGACAAAGCAGAAAACGAATACACCCTGTCCAAACTGAGGCTAAACATGGCTCAGGAAAGATTGGCTTTGATCGATCTAGGAAGCACGAAAGTGGCGGGTCGTCAAGTGGATACGGTCATCAAGTCGCCTGTAGCCGGGACTGTTCTGGAAAGAAGAGTCAATGAAGGAGATCCCGTCGTTCCGTTGACTTCCTATCAAGCGGGAACCGAATTGCTCCTGTTGGCAGATATGGATAGCCTTATCTTCAAAGGCACAGTGGATGAGATCGACGTGGGAAAACTCGAACAGGGTATGGAAGCAGAGTTGAAAATCGGGGCTATTCCTGACGAGGATATTTGGGGAATGCTGTCCAGGATTTCTCCAAAGGCAAAAAAGCAGGATAATGCCACTTTATTTGATGTGGAGATCACAATCACAAAAAGAGGAAATAAGGTCATAAGGGCAGGGTATTCTGCCAATGCTGAACTCCTGATCAATAAGGCGGCGGATACTTTGTTTATTCCTGAGAGACTTGTAGTATTTGAGGAGGATCGCACGTATGTCGAGGTCCAGAATGCAGCAGGTGAGATCGAAAAAAAGGAAATTAAAACCGGCTTGAGTGATGGAATAAACGTGGAAATTCTTGAAGGTCTCCTTCAAGGGGAAGAAGTGGTGGAAAATCCTCCCAAGGAAATCAAATGAAATCCTTGATGTTCATATCTCAATTTTTCCGTGATATCCGATCACAAAAATTGAGAACCTTTTTGACTATTTTCGGGGTCATATGGGGAACTATTTCCGTCGTCCTTCTGCTGGGATTTGGAGTCGGGCTTGGCAGGCAGATGAAAAAAAGCTTTCATGGCATGGGAGAAGGATTGATTATCCTCTGGCCGGGAAGGACAAGCATGCCATTCGAAGGCCTCAACAAAGGAAGAACCATGAGTTTTCGTGAAGAGGATGCCTTTCTTCTCAAAAGGGAAATTTCCCAGATCAAACATATAAGCCCTGAATATGCACGAGGAAGCGTGCAGTTGAAAAGCGAAAAAAATACTTATTCCGTGTATCTAAGAGGAGTGTATCCTGTTTATGGGGAAATGAGGAACACCATCCCGGAAAGGGGAGGGCGGTTTCTCAATCCGATAGACATCGAACATAAAAAACGATCTATTTTCCTGGGATCGACGGTTAAACAGGAACTCTTTGGGGATGAGCCGGCCGTGGGGCGTTTGGTCACTTTGAATTCGGCCCCTTTTCAAGTCGTTGGAGTTTTGATCGGGAAAACACAGAATTCAAGTTATGGAAGTCGAGACGAAACGGCTGCTTTTATCCCTGCCACGACCTTTGCCGCTTTGTTTGGGTACAAATATATCAACAACATGGTCATCCAAGGAAAGGATCTCCGACAGAATGAGAGATTGCAGAAGGATATCCTCGGTGTCCTTGCCAAAAAATACCGGTTTCATCCCGACGATGAAGAGGCCATAGGGATTTGGGACATGAGCGAAGGAGAGAAGCTTTTCACGGCATTCCAGTTGGGATTCAACATATTTTTAGGGATTGTTGGTGCTTTCACCCTTATCGTGGGAGGCATCGGGGTTTCCAACATCATGAACGTCGTTGTCGAGGAAAGAACGAGAGAAGTCGGCCTCAAAATGGCAGTCGGAGCTAAAAAAAGGTTTGTCCTATCCCAGTTTTTGTTTGAAACGATTCTGATTACGCTTATAGGTGGGGCTATCGGTTTGGCTATCTCCTACGGGATTATCAGCATCTTTCCCAACACGGGCATCGAAGAGGAAATCGGGAAGCCGACGTTTTCATGGGAGGTTGCTGTTGTCACAGTGACACTTTTGGGATTGATCGGGTTTGTTTCTGGATTTGCCCCTGCGCGGCGGGCATCAAACCTTGATCCTGTTGAAGCGTTGAGGTCTTAGAGAAAGAGCATGAAAACACTGTATTTGCTCCGGATGTTTTACAGAGAGCTCCGGCGGCAGAGAAAAAGGATTAGATTGACCATTTTTGCCCTTGCATGGGGAACTTTTTCTATCGTTATTCTTTTGGCTTTCGGTGAAGGGCTGAACAGGCAGATGCAAATCGCAAACAAGGGATTGGGCACAGGCATTGTCATCGTTTCCGGAGGCCAGACATCCATTCCCTATAGAGGCCTGGGAAAAGGCCGTCAGATTCTTTTGCGCAGAGAGGATGTGGAGCTCCTCAAGAACAAAGTGCCAGGGATAAAATTCATCAGCCCCGAGGGCGACCGTTATGCCAACACTCTGACTCTCGGACGCAAGTCTTTCACCGAAAGAGTTATCGGTGTATACCCTTCTTTTGAGGAGATGCGAACTTACTATCCCCAAAAAGGCAGCCGATTCATCAATCCTATTGATCTTAAAAACAAGCGGAGAGTGGTCTTTTTGGGAACAGATATAGCCAAGCGGCTTTTCGAAAACGAAAAACCTGTCGGTAAAACCATCATGATCAATGCTATTCCATTTCTTGTCATCGGCGTTATGCAGGATAAGATACAGAATAGCATGTATAGCGGTCCGGATGTGGATAAGGCAGCGATACCGTATTCTACATACCAAGCCGTCTATGGAGATGAGTACATCAACCGGTTTATTTATATGCCTGAGGATATCACCCGAGCTGCGGCAGTGAAAGAAGATGTCTACAAGGCCCTAGCCGCGAAACACAAATTCGATCCAAAAGATACCCAGGCTTTGAGCACTTGGGACACGATCGAGGATGAAGAAATATTCGGGAAAATTTTTTTAGGGATCCAAATATTTATGGGAATAATCGGAGGTTTAACCCTGCTCGTTGCTGGAGTGGGAGTGACCAACATCATGTACGTCTCGGCCAAGAAGAGAACTAAGGAGATCGGGATCAAAATGGCCTTGGGAGCTAAAAAAAGGTATGTGCTTTTTCAATTTGTCTCGGAAGCGCTGATGATTGCCTTTATCGGAGGCGCGGTCGGAATCCTTCTTTCTTTCCTGACCGTCAGTCTGTTCAAAGCCCTCCCGTTGAAAGGGGATGTGGCAGATCTTATGGCTCACCCAGTCATTTCAGCAGATATCATGTTCTTGACATCCATGATCTTGGGTGTTATCGGATTTCTCGCCGGCGTATTCCCAGCAAGAAAAGCGGCATCTCAGAGGCCCGTGGAAGCCCTCAGGTATGAATGATGAGGAGAATGGGATGATCAAATTGAACGATATCAGCAGGATTTATGGAACAGGGGGAGTCAAGGTTGAGGCATTGAAACGAATCGACCTGGAAATCAAGAAAAATGAATTTGTCGGATTGATTGGTCCTTCTGGCTCAGGAAAATCCACACTGATGAACATCATAGGTTGCCTGGATACTCCTTCTTCGGGTGAATACTACTTCGAAGATGTAAACGTCGAGAGTTTTAATCATAACCAATTGGCCGAAATCCGAAACGAAAGGATCGGGTTTGTCTTCCAAAATTTCAACCTTCTTCCTTATGCCAGCGCTTTTGAAAATGTGGAATTGCCGATGTTGTTCATGGGAACGAAGACAAAAATTCGGAAAGAAAGGACTATGGAATTGCTGGATAAAGTCGGACTGGCGAAAAGGGCTCGTCACAAACCGAATGAATTATCCGGTGGCGAGATGCAGAGGGTAGCTATTGCGAGATCCTTGGCGAATAATCCGAGCCTGATACTAGCAGACGAACCTACGGGTAATCTTGATACTCAATCCGGCGATGAGATTTTGGCAGTATTTCAAGACCTCTGGCACCAAGGACATACAATCGTCGTTATCACCCACAATCCCAATATCTCGTCACGGGCGCAGCGAGTGGTAAAATTGAAAGATGGATTGATCGAGAACAACGGAGCATAAGTACTATTTTTTGACTTTTTGTATCCAGTTGACGATATCATCGATGACCACCTTATCCACATGACCGACCTTTTGGTATTCTGCGGGGAAACACTATCCTTTTCCTGGGCCACTTCCTAGCCAGTACGGCAATTGTAGAGTGGGGCGGGCCAGCATACATATTTTTGGGAAATAATCATTCTTATATGTAAGCCCAAAACGACATTATATTTGTCAGGCGTAAAAGAATGTCATATACTGCAAAAGAATTCTTTGGAGAAAAACATGGATTACACTCAGGATTTGAAAAAAGCTTACAAAACTTCATCAATGCTTTATGTCGCTTTTATGCTGTCACTGGTCATATATCTTGTCGTGTTCGAGGTTCTCAAGGCGCGCATCCCAGATTTCCAAGGAATAATGGAAAAAATCGACTTCCTATGGCTTCGCTATGCTTTTTATGCCTTGGGATTGGTTCAGATTTTCCTGATAAAATTCATTAGGGAGACTGCAACGAAAAGCCTTAAGACGGTTGAAGCCAGAATCCTTATCAATCATCTTCAAAAGATGTCGATGATAAGTGCTATTCTCTGCGAGGTACCAGTAATTTTGGGTTTGGTGCTTTTCTTTTTAAGCGGCAACGCTTTAGATTTTTATGTATTGCTAATTCTGTCCTTCGTTTTTTTTGTAATGTATTTTCCACGATTCAGCAACTGGGAGGAATGGATTAAATCCAAGACAAGTCATTGACGAGTTAAAAAGTGACAAAAAAAAGGAGAAATTGGAACATGCTGATTCCAACCATCATTATGGCTATATTGGCCACTGTTCTTCTGGCGATCGGTTATTCAAGAGGAGAAGGGCAACACATCCAAGGATTAAATTCTGGCTTGAAGATGATCGTGGAGATCATTCCTCTTCTGTTGTTCGCTTTTATCGTGGCCGGGATGATTCAAGTTCTTTTGCCGCAAGAGCTGCTAGCGAAGTGGATAGGGGAGGAGTCGGGTTTAAAAGGAATCCTTATCGGGACGCTGGCTGGCGGTGTAACACCTGGTGGGCCCTATGTCAGCCTGCCTGTCGTTGCTGGGCTACTCAAAGCGGGTGCAGGAGTGGGAACTTTGGTCGCATTCTTGACTGCCTGGTCGCTATGGGCCGTGGCAAGATTGCCTATGGAGATCGGGATATTGGGTTGGAAATTCACCTTTGTTCGCTTGGCCTGTACCTTTTTTTTCCCACCGATTGCCGGATATATTGCTCAACTCGCTTTCTCAGGTGTCAAGTAGATGAAAATAAAATTCCTCGGTGCCAATCAACAGGTGACGGGGTCCTGCTCTCTGCTCGAGACAGAATCAGCTCTCGTGCTGGTGGATTGTGGCCTCTTTCAGGAAAGGGAATATTTAGCGCGGAACTGGAATCCTTTTCCTGTTGCTCCCGATACCATCGATATGCTTTTGCTGACTCATGTCCATCTTGATCACTGCGGACTTATTCCAAAATTTGTCCGGGAAGGATTCTCGGGCCCGATTTTGCTCACATCTCCGTCAGAAGCGTTGCTGCCGATTGTTTTGCTGGATTCAGCACGGATCCATGAAGAAGATGCATCCTACAAGAAAAAACGGCATAAAAGGGAGGGACGCAAGGGCCCTTATCCGGAAATCCCGTTGTACACTGTGAAAGATGCCGAGCATGCTTTGTCTTTAGCTCAGGGAGTCCCTTACAATAAATCCGTCTTACTCAAAGACCAATGGGAAGTGCGCTTCCATGATGCAGGGCATATCTTAGGATCAGCCATTATCGAGGTGATCGTAAGGGAAAAGGGTCGACAAGAAACCGTACTGTTTTCTGGGGATATTGGTCAATGGAATCGGCCTCTGATGAAAGATCCGGCAGTGTTCGATCATGCGGGCTACATAGTTATGGAGACCACTTACGGCAATCGCGACCACGAAGACCCAGAAGATGTAGATAGATTGTTATGCGAAATCATCAATGAAACGGTAGAAAGAGGAGGGAATATCGTAATTCCGACCTTTGCCATCGAGCGGGCCCAGGAATTGTTGTTCCACTTGGGTCGATTGAGCAGACAGAACAGGATCCCGTATCTGATGACTTTCCTCGATAGCCCGATGGCCTTGGATGTCACAGAGGTTTTTGTGCAGTACCAAGAATATTTAGATAACGGTGTGTTAGAGCTTCTGAATGCCGGGAAAAAACCCTTTGAATTCCCTGGCCTGAGATTGACTCGGACAACTGTCGAATCAAAATCCATCAATTCCATAAGAGGTTCCACAATCATTCTGGCAGGCTCAGGAATGTGCACAGGGGGCCGTATCAAACATCACCTTGTTCACAACATCTCCCGGCCCGAGTCTGCGGTTCTTTTTGTGGGATATCAAGCTCGTGGAACACTGGGCCGGCAAATTCTGGATGGAAAATCCGGGGTGCGCATACATGGGAAAAGTTATCCTGTAAGGGCAAAAATCAAGCAGATCCAGGGATTTTCTGCCCATGCAGGGCAACAGGACCTCTTCAGATGGTTGGATGCTTTCAGATCTCCACCTGCCCGTCTTTTTCTTACTCATGGGGAAAAAGAATCTTCTCACAGTCTTTCCGACTTGATCCGCAAGAAAAAAGGGTGGAAAGTCACTACACCCCGCTATTTTGATGAATGGGACCTGTGATGGTTAGAATCTTAGCGTGAAAATTGTCTGTTTTTTTGGTTCGGATTGGACTGTGATGGAACCATGATGAAGACGCATTATTTGCCTGGATAGGCTGAGACCGATACCAGACCCCTTGTCTTTTGTCGAAAAAAACGGAATGAAGATTTTTTCGAGATTTTCCGAAACGATCCCTGGACCATTGTCTTTGACTTGGATGAGAATCCTTCCCCTCCCATCCAGATTAGAAATCAAGTCGATCTTCGCTTTTTTCTGTCCTCCAATCGCCTGAAGTGCGTTCAGAAGAAGATTGATCAAGACCTGTTCGATGAGTTCAGGATCTGCTGTGAGTTCTAACGTTTTAGGATCGACATTTATCCGGAAACGAATGGACTTTTTTTTGATATTAGTTTGCATGAGTTTTTCTACTCGTGAGAAAAGTTCTTTGACAGGAAATAACTGAAAACTGGGTTTTTGGATCAGGGTCAGGTTCCTGTATGCATCGACAAAATGAAGCAAACCTTGACTTCTTTTTTGGATGGTCTGGGCAGCTTCATGAATATCTGTCAATGACTCGGAATCGATTTTTTGTTTTGCTGCGGGGATTTGATAGCTATCCTTGAGCATTTCATTGATAGTCGAGGCTAACGAGGATATTGGAGTGATGGAATTCATAATTTCATGTGTGATCACCCGGATGAGTTTCTGCCATGCTTCGATCTCTCTCTCCTCCAATTCGCTGTGAATGTTTTGGATGGATACGAGAGAAAAAATTTGTCCTCTCAATTTGAATTCTGTGGAATACAGGGCTAGGTGAAGCAACTCGTTTTGGTCTTCAACCTTGATCAATGCACGTTCTTTGGGTTTTATCTTGAAAAGCGTGTCTACAAGAGGCTTGCTGAATGTTTCGAGAGACTGGATGTTTTTTAAAACAGGGATACCGAGAAGACGCTTGGCGGCTGTGTTGATCAATTCGACATCTCCGTTGGGTTGATAGGCAATCAATCCGATCCCGATATGTTGGACAATGGTCTGAAGATACTGGTAATGTTCTTCTTTTTCTGTTCTCGTTTTTCGGAACACATTCATGACCTCTGTGAAAGATTTCCTCAGCCCGTCAAAGGAAGGTCCTAGCCCAACGTCTCTAAATGTCTGGGAAAAATCGCTGTATCTAATGGATGTGAAAAAACGAGTCAGATCCCGATTGGTTTTTTCAACATAGTGAATCAAAGCATAGGTTTGATAAATGATGAATACGCCTATGATAAATAAAGCGGCATACAGAGAGGTTTGAAGTAGGATGAAGAAAAATCCAAAGATGGTAAAGCCTAGAAGGATAATCCGGATGATGCAGTTAAGGCGAAATTTATTATAGACCATATTTTTCCAATCTGCGGTACAATGATGCTCTGGATAATCCCAGCTCTTCGGCAGCATGCGTTATGTTTCCTCCATGTTTGCTGATGGCACGATGAATGACCAATTTTTCAATATCCTCTAGATTATAATCATCAAAACTCATGGAATCCCCTTTGACATCCTGAGTTGGAAAAAAGAAATCCGTTGGTTGCAGCACTTGGGAATCGCTCATGATGATGGCCCGCTCGATGGCATGCTGGAGTTCTCTTACATTCCCAGGCCAATGGTACTTCTCCAATCTTTTAAATGTAGCAGAACTCAGGCGTCGTAATGGCTTATTGTACTTTTTGCAGTAGATTTTTAAAAAATGTTCCACCAGAACAGGAATATCGCCGATACGTTCTTGAAGGGGAGGAATCCGAATTTCCACTGTATTGATACGATAGAGCAAATCTTGGCGGAAGTTGTTTTGATTGACCATTTCATGAATCGGCATGTTTGTGGCACAAATCAGGCGCACATCCACTTCTATGAGTTTGTTCGAACCGAGCCGAATGACTTTCCTGTTTTCTATCACCGTCAACAGTTTTGCTTGGAGAGTAAGAGGGAGATTCCCTATTTCATCAAGAAAAAGTGTTCCCCCTGAAGCGATTTCGAAGCGGCCGGCCCTGTCACTCTTTGCGTCTGTGAAGGCGCCTTTGACATGGCCGAAAAGTTCACTTTCGAAAAGGGTCTCACTCAATGCACCCATATCTACGCTTATAAAAACTTCCTCGGCTCGCGAAGATTGACGATGAAGATCTCTGGCTACCAATTCTTTACCCGTACCATTTTCCCCCAGTATTAAAACATTGGCTTCGGTCTTGGCGACTTTTTGAATAGCATTAAAAACAGTTTCCATAGCAGGGCTTTTGCCGATGAAATCGTGAAAGGGCTGATCGAGGTCCGCACTCAGTTGTTTCTGTTTGGATCGAAGTTTTGTGGCTTCTGTTCGCGTTTGCCTGAGGTTCATGGCTGTGGTGAGGGTTGCGATGAGCCTTTCATTCTGCCAGGGCTTGAGGACAAAATTCGAAGCTCCTTCCTTGATTGCCTGGACGGCCATGTCCACATCACCAAAGGCTGTGATCAGGATAACAACAGCATTTGGATCGATTTTATGAATTTTATCCAGCCAATAAAATCCTTCCTTTCCGCTTGTGGCACCCTTGGCGAAGTTCATATCCAAAAAGATAACATCGTATGCTTCGTTTTTGAGCAACTTGGGAAGAGCTTCTGGCGTTTTTTCTGTGTGGACGTGTGTGACGTGTTGTTTGAGGAGTAGCCGTGCAGCTTGGAGGATGTCCTCGTCGTCATCGATGATGAGGATTTTGCCTGTCTTTTTGTTCATATTATATTCTCCGTATTGCTAGATTCATATTGATCTGTTTAGAGAAAGAGTTGCAAGATATGTGCCGTTCATGTGACCTCAGTATTTCTCAGACTTCCCATAGCTTTCTGAATCTATCCATATTATAATATAACTGTTCGATTATGAACAGGCTGTGTTATGCAATCGAACACTTTTATTGAGGATTTTGCCTGCTGTCAGAATTCCTCCTCTAGGTTTGTGAGGCTGGCACAATTATTGCAGAAGGGAAAACCTGATGAACAGCCCAATCGAATAAGGAGACCTCAAATGGGAATGGACAAACAGATCGAAAAAAAGAAATGGCCTCCAAAAAAAATTGCTATGTTTGCAGGATCGGGGCTATTTATTGCCTTTGTTATATATATTTTCGTTTTTGGAATGAGCAAGTCCTCTCTTAATGTAAAAGCAGAACGCCTCACTGTATCTGAGGTAACCCGAGGTCCCTTTCAGGAGTTTATTCCGGTCATGGGAAATGTTCTCCCGTATTACCACTATTTAACGGCAGTCGAAGGGGGAACAGTGGAAGAAATTTATCTCAGAGCTGGAACCATGGTAGAAAAGGGAGACCCGATTTTGAAGCTGGCCAACACCAATCTTTTAATCAACTTGATGTGGAGAGAAGCGGAATTGTTCCAGCAGATCAACAATCTTCGCAACACCCGTCTGGACATGGAACGTGTCCGGCTTAATTTGAATCAACAACTTGCTCTTGTGGAAAATAGCCTTCAGCAGCAGAAACGGGTTTATGTACGCTACCAGGAGTTGATAAAGGACGATTTGATCGCACAACATGAATACGAGTTAGCAAAAGACCAATATGATTATCTGATGAAAAACAAGGAATTGACCGTCGAGAGCCAGAAGAAGGATCTAGAGTTCCGTCAAAGACAAGTCGAGGCTTTAGAGGGGCAGGTCACTCGCATGCAGAGCAACATGGAGATCATAAGATCGAGGCTTGAGGATATGACCATCAAGGCGCCTGTTTCCGGTTATCTGACATCTCTGGAAGCAGAAATCGGGCAATCCAAACTGGCTGGGCAAGACTTGGGACAGATAGACACATTGTCAGGATACAGGATAAGAGCCGGGATCGATGAGCACTACATCGCGCGTGTGGAAATGGGAAGAAAGGGAGATTTCGAATTCGCAGGAAAACATTACGGCATCATCGTCCAAAAGAAATATCCAACGGTTGTGGATGGCCGGTTCTTAGTCGACATGGAGTTCTTGGAAGAAACACCTGATGGCATTACGGCTGGACAAACGTATCACATCCGATTGGAACTGGGAGACATCTCAGAAGCGATCCTGTTAGCACGGGGAGGATTTTCCCAGACAACCGGAGGGAATTGGGCCTATGTTCTGGAGCCATCTGGAGATGTGGCGATAAAGAGAAGGATAAGACTAGGACGGCAAAATCCTGATTTTTTTGAAGTGCTCGAAGGACTGGAACCAGGCATAAAAGTTATCACATCCTCCTACGAGAGCTTCGGAAATATGGACAGATTGGTTTTAAAGTAAACTAAAAGTGTGTATATTACGTCTATAAATAAAGAGAACGTGTACAGTAAAGACTTTTTTCGGAGGAAAATTTGATTAAAACTAAAGACTTGAAAAAAATCTACAGAACGGAAGATGTGGAAACAACGGCGCTGAACAACGTGAACCTTGAAATCAAGGAAGGGGAGTATGTAGCCATCATGGGACCATCTGGGTGCGGAAAGTCCACTTTACTCAATGTGCTCGGTATGATCGACAAGCCCTCTGAGGGAAATTATCTCTTTATGGGTGAAGAGATCGGCGGTTATTCTGAGAGGCAGCGAGCGAATCTTCGTAAAAACAACATCGGATTTGTTTTTCAGAGCTTTAATCTCATCGATGAACTAACCGTGTATGAGAATGCTGAACTTCCGTTGCTCTACCTGGGTTATTCTTCAGCTGAACGGAAAAAAAGAGTGACCGAAGTTTTAGAGAAGATGGAGATCATTGCCAGGAAGAATCATTTTCCCCAGCAATTATCCGGAGGTCAGCAGCAGAGAGTCGCCGTGGCCAGAGCTATCGTTGCACGGCCGAAATTGATCCTGGCAGACGAGCCTACGGGTAATCTTGATTCTGCGCACGGTGAGGAAGTGATGCGAATCGTCGGGGAACTGCATGAAGCAGGGACCACAGTCGTCATGGTAACGCACTCTCCGGCCTATGCTGAATACAGCCACCGTACGATTCACCTGTTCGATGGGCATATCGTCTCGGAAAACATCAAGGAAGAATTCAAAATTTAAACCCTCTTGGACCAATCATTGGTCTAAGAGATAAGTCTTACTCCTGATAAGTAGGAATAATCTTGATTTATTTTAAGATTTCTGTAACCAAATGGTTAAAGATTTCGTCTAATATAAGTAGAGGCATTTTTTGAAAAGCGAGGCAAACATGAGCCTAAGAGACATACTAAAGAAGTTGGTTGAAAAGAGCGCTCCGATTTTATTAAGCGACAGCAACAATAAAGATTGGGAAGCTGGTGCACTTTTAGATAGATTGTCTGAGCCCATGCTCAGGAGACGTGCCCATTTTCAGCCTGGTTTGTACATTGCAGAGATCAACGATGGTGGATATCTCGGTACTGTTCTTTTCAAGGTCAAACAAAAAGCATAAGTTCTATACTAGTTTCTTAGTAAAAATAAATTATAGAGTATCCCCCCCCTGTGGAACGTCCCTGTATTGTTACCCTCGAAGAACGATTAAAAAATCCTAAAAATTAGAAATAAGGCAACCTTTTTTGCTTATTTTGCGTATTCTAATATGAAGAATATGCATGGTTGAATAGAGAGGTGCATTCATGGAGATACTGACAAAATTGGAGGAGTTGATCCTTCTTTCGGTTTGGAGATTGAATGAAAATGCCTACGGTACAACCATCTATAATTACATAACGGAAGTAACAGGTAAAAAGCTATCCCTTGGTGGGGTCTATTTTCCATTGGACAGGATGGCAAAAAAGGGCTACCTCACAGCCTATATTGGCGAGGCCACACCAGAGAGAAAGGGATTGAGCAAAAGATATTACAATCTTGCTGATAGAGGTATCCAAGCTTTGAGTGAGATCAAAAGGATCAATGAAATCATGTGGGCCGGTCACCCTCATAGGCGATTTTGGTGAGGTTTATGCAGAGATCGCGAACGGTAAAGGGGAAACTGCCGCATCCCTTTGGTATTGGGGACAAATAGTAAAACTTATTCCTCTTTTTCTTTCAAATTCTATTTATTGGAGTGTTCAAATGATAAAAAACTATCTAAAGGTTGCTCTAAGGAACATAAGGAGACATAAAGGATTTTCTTTTATCAATATTGCGGGACTCGCTATTGGTCTGGCTTGCTGTTTGCTCATCACCATCTGGGTTCTGGATGAATTGAGCTATGACAAATTTCACGAAAATGCGGCAAATCTGTACCGTGTTGAAGAGGATCAGCATTACTCAGGGAGGATTTTTTATGTTTATGTCACGCCCTATCCCCTCGGTCCTGCCCTCAAGGCAGAAATTCCTGAAATCATCGATGCAACCCGCGTAGTCTGGACAAGAGGTTTGTTATTTAAATATGAGGACCACACGTTTTTTGAAGATTCCGGAAGGGCGGTCGATCCTTCCTTTTTAAAAATGTTTACCTATCCTCTCGTCAAGGGGGATAAAAACACAGCGTTAGATTCACCTTTTTCCGTGGTCCTCTCTGAGGATCTGGCTGAGAAATATTTTGGAGAAAACGAGCCCATCGGAAAGGTTATCACACTCAATAACCAGTATGAATTTACAGTAACAGGAGTCCTCGAAAACATCCCGCATAACACCGAATTGCAGTTCGATTTTCTAGTTCCTTACGAAATCCTAAAAAGAATGGGACAAACCCAAGAGGAGGATTTTGGGAGCAACTCTATTTACACTTTTGTTCAACTACCGGACGGCACTCCTCCCGAACATGTGAATCAGAAGATTTTCGGGTTTATCCGGACAAAACTCCCGGAAAGCCGTACGGATTTAAGGCTTATGCCGTTCACGAGACTCCATCTCCATCAATTTTTTGGATACGAGAAGGGTGCCGGAGCCATTCAGTATGTGTATATTTTTTCTATTATCGCTTTTATCGTTCTCTTGATTGCCTGCATCAACTTCATGAATCTATCCACAGCTCGGTCAGCCAACCGGGCAAAGGAAGTTGGCTTGAGAAAAGTGGTGGGAGCAGTGAAAGGACACCTTGTGCGGCAATTTTATGGCGAATCGGTTGTGTATGCTTTCATTGCCTTGATATTTGCCGTGGGAATCGTCACGCTATTGCTGCCTGCATTCAGCAATCTGGCATCTAAAGAGCTTTCCTGGAGTGTAGCAGGCATCGAGACCATTCTGATCGGATTGTTGGGCATCACGTTGTTTACAGGACTTGTTGCCGGAAGTTATCCCGCGATGTTTTTATCCGCCTTCCAACCAGCGAGAGTCCTCAAAGGAAATCTGTTTTCAGGTTCAGGTGGTTCCCTGTTCCGCAGAGTCCTTGTGGTTGTTCAATTCGCTCTTTCGATTCTTTTGATTATCGGGACAGGCATTGTTTACCAACAGCAGAATTACATAAAAAACATGCGTTTGGGATGGGATAAAGAACATCTGGTTTACATCCCTTTGAGAGCGGACACCAAAAAGTCTTACAATGTCCTCAAACAGGAGTTGATTCAAAATCCACAAGTACTGAATGTCACCGGGACTTCCCAGCTGCCTACACATATCGGAAGCAATTCGGGTGGAGCCCAGTGGGAAGGCAAGGATCCGGAGTTCCAGATCTTAATCGGATTCAATGCGGTAGATTTTGATTTCACCGAGACTCTGAAGATCGATATGGTCGATGGCCGGAGATTTTCCAAAGAGTACACATCTGATCTTTCCAAAGCGTGGATCGTCAATGAAGAGGTGGCCAGTTTGATGAACAAGGATTCTGTTATAGGGGAACGATTCAGCCATGTGGGTGAGGACGGCACGATCGTCGGTGTTATGAAAAATTTTCATTACCAGACCCTCAAAAACAAAATCGAACCCTTGGCAATTAATGTGAGTCTCAATAGGCTTAATTATCTGATCGCACGTATCCCGCCTGAAGAAGTTTCTGCCTCTTTAGGCTTTATCGAAAAGACTTGGAAACGAATAATCCCCAACTATCCCTTTGAATACCGATTCATGGATGAAAGATATGACATGATGTACCGATCCGAACAGAGAATCGGAACCCTCCTGAGATATTTCGCTATCCTCGCTGTTTTTGTTGCCTGTCTTGGCCTTTTTGGTTTGGCCTCGTTTATGGCGGAAAAACGAACAAAGGAGATCGGGATACGCAAAATCCTGGGAGCGAGCGTTATACAGGTCACCAGACTCTTGTGCAGGGAATTTTTTCTCCTCGTTTTTGTGGCCAATGTAATCGCCTGGCCTGCGGCCTATTTTATCATGAGAAAATGGCTGCAGAGTTATGCTTATCGTGCGGATATGGGATATTTCGTGTTCATAGGAGCAATGCTGTTGGCTTTGTTTGTGGCTATATTGTCTGTGGGGTATCAGGCGGTCCGGGCCGCACGGGCCAATCCCGCCGATTCCCTCCGCTACGAATAAAAAAAAGGGGTGATTCTAAGAATCACCCCCCCGGATCTTACCCCCAAAACTATTAAATAGATGGGGAATAAGGAGTAAACACTCTCCTTAATGAATAAGTTGCTGAATGTTTTTAGTCAATGAATTCTTTATGAATGTCCCTTTTTTTCCCTTTTTTAACAATAATTTCCCATATAATTTGGGAGTTATGAATGCCAACGAGAAACAGTTAGGATTATTGTATTTTTTTCCTTCTGCCGGGAATTATTTTTGATAGAATTATTTTAATGGAGGATACCATTGTCTTTTTTTTAGATCTTTCGACCTTTTTTAAGGTTGAATTGATCCATTGATCGAGTTCGTCTTTGTAAGTAAAGACTCGAGCTTTGGGGGAGTCTTCGAGGCGGTGGACTGGGAGGCTGAGCTCATGCTCCCAGCGACGACATGTTTTTACAGACCGTCCCAGATAGGCAGCAATCTCCTTCCAGGAGTCTAATATCAGTTTCTTCTCCATCATGTCCCCATCTATGGGTAATTCTTGAATTATTCCCTTTAGGGATAATTTTATATGTTCTAAAGTGTTGTGTCAACTTCTTGTACTCGTTAACAGAATTGTTGGATGGATAAGTTTATTCGTTTATATGAATAAGGGTAAATTCGTGTTAAAATAATATGGTGAACTTGCAAAAGCAAATTGATGATCTCCAAAAGATTTTGATAGAAGTACTTGAGAGAAAAATTCTTCCCCAGGATAGCTATTTAGCAGGCGGTACAGCTCTCTTTTTTTATCTGAATCATCGTGTATCAGTTGACATTGATTTTTTCTCATCGAAGCCCTTTCGTCCTGATGCATTGCTTTTCGAGGCTAGAGAATGCTTTGATCAAGTGGATGTTGAAATCATGGAAAAGGACAGCTTGATTATGTTCCTGTCTCGAGAGAAAATTAAGTTTTCTTTATTTCATCTGCCTTACCCACTGTTATCCGACTTGAATTTCCATCAGCTTAAAGCCAAACTCAATTGTCCAATAGCATCTCTAGAAGATATTGAAGCCATGAAAGCTTTAGCACTTGTGCAAAGGGGTTCTGCCAAAGATTTTGTTGACTTGTATCATCTACTCAGAAAGACACAACATACATTCAGCGATATGTTTTCTAGCGTTCAGCGCAAATATAAGGTTGATGAGAAATACAGCTATCATCTAAAAACCGCCATGGTTTATTTTTTCGATGCCGAGCAAGAGATTGATGGAATTTTGATCGTCGATAATTCAGGAAAGATTCGAAAAATCACAACTGAGCATTGGGAAGAAATCAAACAATTTTTTACAGGATTCTGTCAATGAGAAAAGAGCTTTTTTGGGATAGAGACGAAAAATCGATCTCTCCTGCTGTCGAAATTGAACGAGCCATAAATTTTGGTGGTTTTGATTACATAGAAGAAGTCCAAAAAAAGTATGGGATTGAAAAATTCAAGGACGTTTTACAGAATAAAAAGAGCTTGAGTAAAAAAGCGGTTAATTATTGGTGCCTTGTTTTCGGCATCGATCATAAGGATACAGCAGCTTTCAAGAATCCAATCTCTATTTGGACGCCCTTCAGATAATTATTCATTGAGTCAACACTAAGCACATTCAGCTGAATTTTTACATCCTCAACTTCAGCAATACCAGGATTAGCATCCTTCCATATGGCATTATCTCTATTTCCCTTCTGTTCATAGATCTTTCCTAGCTTATAGAACGCCTTAGAATATTTTTTTTCAAAATAAAGAACTGATACAGAAGACTTAGGCAGTATTCCTTCTTCTCTAACACAGATTGCAGATTGTTTCTGGGCAGAGATGTATCTTTAAAAACAACTAATGGGGATAAGGAGGTAGTGGAGAGCTTGGATTGAAAAGTGATGTTTAACTTTTGTCGGTTTTTATTTCCAGTTTGATCTTTCCTTTCTGGGCTAATTTCGTCACGAAGTAGTAAGCGCTGTCTTTGGAAATTTTAAAATGTTTGGATAAGTCTTTGATATCGACAGAATCTTTTTCTTTGAGATATATAAGAATCTCTTGTTCGATCTGCTCTACCCAATCTTCGAAAAGGCCCTGAACTTCTGGTGTGGCCAAGGTAGCAATACGATGACTTTGATGAATGGAGGAAAGCAAATCCTTGCACATATCCCACGGCGTATGTCCTTTTCCACTTTTTCCATGCATTTTTCCCATCATCGCACCCATCATGTGCCCGCCGTGAGCCTTCATGTGATGCATCTTTTTATGCATATCCTTCATCCATTTTTGTTTTTCTTCATCGGTCATGTCCGAACAGCAACAGTCCATCATATTTTCTATCGAGTCTGGTTTTTTTTCGTCACAACACATAATCTTATCCTCCTTGTTTTTTTTGTCGTTTCGTTCTCCACCGTGGTGGACAGCAAAACATGGGATCACATGGCCTTTTGCTTTTTGTGGAACTGGCAATTTCTAGAAACAATCCCAAAGCATCAAGCAATTTCTCATTTTTTAATTTGTAGTATATAAAAGGCCCAGTTCTTTTGGTCTGTAAAATTTCTCTCTCACGAAGAATTCTCAAATGGTGAGATACCAAAGGTTGGGATAAACCCAAAGCTTCCACAATCTCAGAAACAGATCTTTCTTTTTCGCCTATGAATTCAATGATTTTAAGTCTGTTTGCTTCACCCAAAGTTTGGAATAGATGCTGAAGTCTGTGTGCATCATCCATTTCGATTTCCTATAATATAAATGATCATTTATATAAGCCGCTATTTATAAGATAAGTCAAAAATGCTTTTTGTCAAGTTTTTTCTATAATTTTGATTGAGTGACAACTTTTATAGTGCGATTAGTGTCTATATATGAGTGAATTCACTCCGATACGAGTAGTGCCAACTCAAAAACAAAAGGCCACATTTTTCCGGTTACAAAAAATCTCTTTTTTTCGGAATCATAGGCTATACCGTTCAGAACATAATCATTGTGGCCTTTAAACTGTTTGGGAACGATTTTGCCAAGGTCTATCACTCCCATCACCTTTCCTGAATCCATGTTTATTTTGATTATTTCGTGAGATTGCCAGACATTCGCATAAATGGCGCCCTTGACGTACTCTAACTCATTGATTTTCAGGACAGGTCCCAGTTGATCATGCACATCTAGCCGGTTTTTTACTTCAAATGACTCTGGATCCAGGAAATAAAGCCTGTTTGAACCGTCACTTATGATCAGGTGTTTTCCATTTGTCGTGATTCCCCATCCTTCTATCGGGACCGGATACCGGAAGGTATCAAGATGGCGGAAGCTCTTTTTATCATATACGAAGCCGACTTGAGAAAACCATGTCAGCTGAATAATTCTGTCTTCATAAATTGTTATTCCTTCCCCGAATATATCTCGAGGAAGTTTTACTTCCTTTAAAATTTCCCCAGTTTCCAGTTTAATTTTCCGCAAACTAGATGAACCGTATTGTCCAGTTCCTTCGTACAAAAAACCGTCTTCATAAACGAAACCTTGGGTAAAAGAGCCTGGAGAATGAGGATACGTTCCGGTAATTTTATAGGGAATTTTTACGGGCGGCTTTTCAGGGATATTCTCTAGGGCTGACAAATCAAAGAGCAGTGGAAAAAATAAACAAGAAGTCAAAACGACAGCCATGAGTTTATGAGCTTGAGATATGAGATATTGGATCATACAATCTTCCACAATCATTTTATCTTATTTTACAGAATGTGTCTCATATTTCTTGGACTATGTCCGATTACGGACATTTTGTGTTGCTAAATCGTACAGTTTTTTTACATCTTTTTTGATTTCTCACTTTCACCACCTCTGAATTTCAGCGAAATTTGAAAGTGGCATATTTTTTGCATACATAGAGACGTTAGGTATCTAGCGATGAGAGGTATAAAATGATTTCAAAAGCATTAGTTGCAGCGTCCACAAAACCGATGATCCTTTCCATCCTTATTGGTGGTGAAAACTACGGTTATCAGATCATCCAGAAAGTGAAAGAGCTTTCCGGCGGAAAGCTCGAATGGTCGGATGGCATGCTTTACCCAGTTCTTCACAGATTGGAAAAGGATGGATTCATACGGTCACAATGGAAGATGTCAAATGGAGGAAGACTTCGCAAGTATTACATGCTGACGGAACAGGGTAGGGAAGAGCTGGAAAAGGAACGCAAACAGTGGCTTAGCGTGCATGAAGCGTTATCCAAGTTATGGAAGCCTATACCCGCGTAATATCATTATGATGTGAAGGAGGACAACATGTTCGACCTGGAAAAAGCCATTAAACAGTGGCGAAAAATATTGAGAAAAAACGAAGCGATGGAGGATGGATACATAGAGGAAATGGAATCTCATTTGAGGGATGAGATTGAGGATAAAATCAAGCTTGGAATAAGTGAAGAAGAAGCCTATCGAATATCCACTAGCGAAATCGGATGCGCTGACCAAATCGGAGCGGAATATTACAAAACCAATACGCGTCACCCTCGATTCATGCCCGACCTCCTCTGGAATTATTTAAAAGTCACCATAAGAAGGATAAAAAGGGAAAAGGGGTACACATTTGTCAATGTAGCTGGATTGGCCATCGGGATGGCTTGCACCATCCTCATTTTTCTTTGGGTTCAACACCAGAGGAGTTTTGACCGGTTCCATGAAAATGCTGACCAGATTTGCCGTGTGTATTACACAAATAAGGCATTTGAAGGATCTGCAATATATCTGCCAGGGCCTCTGACAGAATATTTAAAAAACACCTATCCAGAAATCATTGATGCAACGAATTATAAGCATTGGAAGCAAAAAGTCGCTGTCGGAGACAAAAGCTATTTGAGCTCAGGAAGTTATGTGGATCCGTCGTTCTTCGAGATGTTCTCCTTTCCATTTATCAAAGGGAATCCCGATAAAGCTCTTAGTAATCCTAACTCTATTGTGATAACCGAGGATCTGGCCGATAAATTCTTTAGTGGCGATGATCCGTTAGGAAAGACCATCAGCTATTATGTTTTCTCACAGAAGATAGATCTGGAGGTTACCGGAGTCATTCAAAATGTGCCTCAAAATTCCCATCTGCAATTTGATTTTCTGATTCCTTATGAAATCGGTTACTCTATGATGAGAACCTGGGACAACAATTCTGGATTCATCTATGTCCGGCTTCACCAGAACAGTTCCTTTCAGGACGTGAGTAAAAAGATTTCAGGAGTTCTGCAAATTCACAGACCTGAGAGTGCAGATACTCTGCACTTGCAACCCTTAAAAAGAATCCATTTGTATTCACCAAGAGGAGTGGGCCGCATTGTGTATATCTATATTTTCTCTGTTATGGCTTTGATTGTGTTGCTTATAGCGTGTGCCAATTTTATGAACCTGTCAACAGCCCGTTCAGAGAAGCGATTCAAAGAGATCGGGATAAAAAAAGTTGTCGGATCGAGCCGGTTACAGCTCATCAAACAATTTTTAACAGAATCTATAGTGATGGCAATAATAGCCATTGTCATCGCACTATTTCTTGTTCAGGTGATTCTTCCATCGATCAATGCCATGATAGGTGCCCAGCTCGAGTTGAATTTCACAGGGAAATTTATCGTGATTCTGGTTGCCATTGCTTTATCAACGGGAATTATTGCGGGGAGTTATCCGGCTTTTTATCTTTCAGCCATTCATCCTTTAGCCATAATCAAGGGGCAATTTTTACTCAGGCCCATTTTTAAAAGAACGGCAAAGGGAAAAACAACAGCCAGCACGAAGGGAGCGTCTCTGCGAAAAATCCTCGTTGTTGCCCAATTTGCCTTGTCCATATTTTTTGTGATTTGTGTTGTGGTTATCAACAAACAGTTGGATTACATCAGAAATAGAGATCTGGGATTTGACAAAGATCATGTCGTTGTCGTCGAATCCATGGGAGAACTGAAGCAGAGAAATCAGATCGTGAAAAATGAACTCCTCCAATTTCCAGAAATACAGGGCGTGGCTTTCGGGGCGTTCAGTCCATTGGATTGGGAAAGCTCGGCGAGCACTATTCGTATGAACTGGACAGGAAAGACAACAGAACTTGAATTTGCCGTCGGGGAAAATTATGTCGATTATGATTATGCCAATACCCTTGGGTTGGAAATGGTTCAAGGAAGATTTCTATCCAAAGATTTTCCAACGGACGCATTGCAATCTTGCGTTGTGAACGAATCTGCCGTCAATTCCATGGATATGGAAGACCCGATCGGCAAAAAGATAACCTGGAATCCTGGTTCTGAGCGAGAAAGCTCGAGAACAATCGTTGGGGTTGTTAGAGATTTCAACACCCAATCCCTTCATCTCGAGATCAGGCCCTTTGTATTGTTGCCGATAGAGCGTATCAGCCAGTACATGAGCAATTATATGTATGTCAAGATAAAGTCAGAGAATATTTCTCAAACCATCGGTCTCATCGGAGGCAAGATCAGGGAGCTCGTTCCGAATGATCCTTTTGTCCATTATTTTCTGGATGAAGAGGTGAATAAGCTTTATGGAGTCGAACAGCTTACAGGAAGGTTGACTCGATACGTTTCTTTTCTGGCCATTTTCATTTCTTGTCTGGGATTGCTGGCGTTGGCCTCTTTTTCTGTAGAAAGACGCACCAAAGAAATCGGCATCAGGAAAGTGTTGGGTTCGTCAGTTTCTCAGATCATTTATCTACTCACTAAAGATTTTACCAAATGGGTGATTTTGGCCAACATCATTGCCTGGCCGCTATCTTATTTTATCTTGACCAAATGGCTGGAGAATTTTGCCTTTCGGATTGAAATCCAATTATGGATATTTCTATTATCTGGAGCAATGGCGCTTTTTATCGCGATTTTTGTGGTCAGTTATCAAACCATAAGAGCGGCCACGGCAAATCCTGTGAAGGCATTGAGGTATGAATGAGAAAAAGAGGAGAAAAACATGTTCGATTTAGAAAAAGCTATCAAGCAGTGGCGGAAGGAACTGAGAAAAAACGAAGCGATAGAAGATGGATATTTGGCAGAAATAGAATCCCATCTGCGGGATGAATTCGAGAATCACAGCAAAAAAGGAATTCCTGAAGAGGAAGCATTTCAAAAAAGCCTCGAGGAGATCGGCCACATAGATAGCATCGGAGCTGAATATTTCAAAACAGACACCCGCCAGATAAGCGGACGGCCGCCCTGGAATCCGTCTCGTTGGATGCCTGTTCTCGTTTTAAATTATCTCAAGATCGCCCTGCGCCGGATAAGACGACATAAGGGGCATTCTTTTATCAACATCGTAGGTCTGGCCGTGGGAATGGCAGCCTGCATTCTTATGCTCATCTGGGTTCAAGATGAGTTGAGATATGACAGGTTCCACAAAAATGCAGATCAGATCTACCGCATCAATACCGAAGACGCTTCCGGTGGAAAAACTTTTGTACTCGCAGGCTCTCCGGCCCCTCTAGGTCAAGCCATGGTCGATGAACTGCCGGAAGTTTTGAATTTTACCAGGGTGCAGGCGGGATGGCCCAGATGGAATCTCAGCCTTGGAGAAAATCGCTTCCAGGAGGAATTTCTGGCTGCGGTGGATCCTACATTCTTTGAAATATTTTCCTTCAATTTTATCAGCGGCAATCCAAAAACTGCTTTGGAAGACCGTTATTCGATCGTCCTAACAGAAGATTTAGCGAAAAAAATCTTTGGCGCCGAGGACCCGATGGGAAAAGTCATGCAGTTGAACAACACGGGTATGACAGTGACGGGAATCATCGAAAATATCCCCCGAAATTCTCACCTCCATTTCACATTCGCCTTCCCGGCCATCAACATGACGAATTGGCGGGAGTCGAAGTTGGACAAGTGGACTTACACCCAGTTCGCAACCTACATCACCCTTCGAAAAGACGCCGACATTGCGGAGGTCAACAGAAAGATGATGAACATCGTCACACAGCACCTTCCCAAACTCAAGGGGAGCGTTTATCTCCAACCGCTCAAGGACATTCACCTCCATTCCACAGGAATCAATACATGGATGCTCGCATATCCCAACAAAGGGAACATTGCGTACGTTTACATCTTTTCATTAACCGCGTTTTGCGTACTTATTCTTGCTTGTATTAACTTCATGAATCTCTCCACTGCTCGTTCCACCACCCGTGCCAGAGAAGTGGGCATGCGCAAGGTCGTCGGTGCCAGGAGAACAGACCTTATCAGACAATTTTTAGGGGAATCAGCCTTGTTGACTCTCATATCCTTGCTTGCTGCTGTGCTACTGGTGGAGCTGATGCTGCCGGCATTCAGCAAGTTGGCTGGAAAAGAATTGAGCTTGATACAGTCGGGGAGCTGTCAGATTTTGGCCGGTCTGTTTGCAATTTTGCTGGCGACAAGCCTTATTTCCGGTAGCTACCCAGCGATATTCCTTTCTTCCTTCCAGCCCGTAAGGGTCATTAAAAATATTGGACAACTTGGCAAAAACCGCGGAGGGATTTTGCGGAAGATCCTTGTTGTTTTGCAGTTCACGTTTACGATAGGACTTATCATCTTCACAGCCGTGATCTACCTTCAGCTCCGTTTTATGCAAAACAAAGACCTGGGATACGATACCGAACACGTCATTTCATTTGCTGGTTATAATGAATACGAGACGAACTTCGAGGCCGCGAAAAGCGAACTTCTTCAGAATCCCAACATCCTGGCTGCTTGCCGAGGCATGCCACCTGCAGCAGGGGAGTGGGGGACAACCGAGGTCGACTGGGAAGGAAGAGATCCCTCACTGGAAGTCAAGATAGCGCAAGGCTCCACTGGCTTCGATTATTTAAAGGTTTTCAACCTAAAGATGGCAGAGGGTCGTTTCTTTTCCCCAAAATTTTCCAAAGACGACCAGAACTGGGTCCTTAATGAGACAGCTATCGCAGCAATGGAAATGGAGGCTCCCGTCGGCAAGTGGTTCTCTTTCAGGGAACAAAAAGGGACGATCATCGGAATCGTGAAGGATTTTCACGGATCTTCTCTCCATAATCCGATCGCACCCGTGGCCTTGAGGCCGACAGAAGGATTTTTTGTTTTCGTGAAGTACCGTGCTGAGAACATATCTGATGTCCTGTCATACCTGAAGACAAAATGGGGTAAGTTTGTCGGAACACACATCCCGTTCCGGTATGGGTTTGTCAATGAGAACATCAGGAATTGGTACCAAACTGAGCAGCGAATAGGCAAGATATTCAGGTATTTTACCATCTTAACCGTTTTCATTGCATGTTTGGGACTGTTCGGATTGGCCTCGTTTACGGCAGAACAGAGGACCAAAGAAATAGGCATCCGGAAAATTATGGGAGCCAAAGTTTCAGGATTGGTTGTCTTGCTAGTCAAAGAGTTTGCCAAATGGATCTTGATTGCCAACATTATAGCATGGCCTGTTGCCTATTTTGTTGCAAGTAATTGGCTCAAACGGTTTGCCTACCGGACTGAGCTTGGGCTGGAAATTTTTATTATTTCTGCTGTAGTGGCTCTTTTTATTGCATCGATTACTGTCAGCTTCCAAGCCATCCGAGCGGCTACAGCAAATCCGGTTGAGTCATTGCGATACGAATGAACTTAAAAGTTTGTTCGCTGGTGAACACTGGATGTTGCCTTAGCGAACACTTTTTCTGGTAAAGTTGTAGCATTTTTCTTTGTTCTCCCTGTATCCCATAATGGCATATTTTTTGCTTTATAACACAACTGAGGAAAACCTTTCTGCTTAAGAATTTTCGGAAGCGAGAAAATAATATCCCAGAAGGGGAAGAATAAAATGAATAAAATGATATGGGTTTGGGCGGTGATTATTTTATTGGTTCTTTTTTTTCTAGGTTGAGAACAAATTAAGTGAGCATTGGAGTTCGACGTGTTTAAAAATTACGTTAAAACAGCATTGAGAGCAATAAAAAGGCATAAGGGGTATTCTTTCATCAATATTTTTGGCTTGGCGATCGGTATGGCCTGCTGCATCCTGATTCTCGTATGGGTTCAAGATGAATTGAGCTACGACCGATTTCACGCAAACGGCGATGATATTTACAGAATTATCAAAGAAGAACACATAGAAGGGGAGACAATGTGGTCTGCCCTGACTTCGCCTCCTTTAGCGGATCCCTTAAAAGAGGATTTTTCGGAAATTATCCTCTCGACCCGGTTCGGCAACTGGGGAAGAAGGGTTGTGCAGTATCAAGACAAACGCGTCAACGAAGACAAATTCGAACATGCAGACAAAGATTTTTTCAAGATATTTTCCTTCGATTTTATCGCCGGAGATCCCAAGTCTGCTTTTTCAGATCCATTCTCTGTTGTTCTCACTCAAAATACGGCCACAAGGTATTTTGGGACAGAGGATCCCATCGGTAAGGTTTTGACGGTCGAGAATATATATGATGTCAAAGTGACAGGGCTCATCCAAAACATCCCCGAGAATTCCACAATTCAGTTCGATTTTCTCTCACCATTCGTTTTGCTTAAAGATTTTATTGGCGAAAATAACATGCAGAATTGGAACTTCAATTCTTTTATAACTTTTGTCCAATTGGCTGAAAACACAAACGTACGCGGTGTAAGTCAAGTCATTGCCGGTTATTTAGATAAGTTTGTCCCTGAGGAAGCTTACAAACTGGTCCTCCAGCCTTTTAAAAAGATGCACCTCAGCTCTTATGTGCTTCATGATTTTAGTGGGGTGGGGGACATGAAATATATCTACATATTTTCTGCTCTCGCTTTTTTTGTCTTGATAATAGCCTGCATCAACTTCATGAATTTGGCCACGGCACGCTCGAGCAGACGGGCGCTCGAGGTTGGCATCCGGAAGGTGTCGGGTGCGAAAAGAACAGACCTCGTCAAGCAGTTTTTTGGCGAAGCGCTATTTTTATCTTTTATTTCTATGATACTAGCAATTTTTCTCGTCGAAATTCTGCTGCCTTCCTTTAACCGGATATCTGGCAAAAATCTGGGATTGGATTTTGCTGGAAATGTCTTCCTCTACGGCGGACTCCTGGCTATCGCTGTAATTGCTGGATTATTTTCTGGAATATATCCAGCATTATTTTTATCCTCTTTTCAACCTGTGAAAGTTTTGAAGGGCACTTTAAGAATGGGTTCTAAAGGAGGACTATTCAGAAGAATATTGGTTGTCACGCAATTTTCTCTATCTATCTTTTTAATTATCGCCACCATGGTCATATTCAGACAGCTGAACTATATCCGCAACATGGATATGGGTTATGACCGCGAACAAATCATCCATATGAATATGGTGGGAGACAGCAACGAGAAGTATGAAACATTGAAACAGGAATTCGGCAAGGGGCAGAATGTCGTGGCGGTTTCTGCATCATTTGCCCTTCCCACAAGAAACTTCAATTCGCCTGGAAGTCCTGATTGGGAAGGAAGGCCTGCAGATAAAGAAATCAACATGAATACTGATTTTGTGGATTATGACTATTTCGAAACGCTAGGGATCGAGATGGCAGAAGGCAGGACATTTTCCAGAGATTTTGCCACGGATGCCGAACAGGCTTACATTGTCAACGAAGAACTGGTAAAGCAAATGGGGATGGAAGAACCGGTGGGGAAACGATTTTCATTTTGGGAACAGCAGGGGACGATCGTGGGTGTGGTCAAAGATTTCCATTTCCAGTCACTACACAACAAAATCAACCCTATATCGTTTAAAATGATGCCCAGTTGGCTGAGACGCATTTATATCAGGATAAAACCGGATGATATTCCGGCTACAATCGGTTTTACTAGGGATACATGGAACAGGATCGTTCCTGATTATCCGTTTGAGTACCACTTCCTGGATGAATCCTTCGAAGGGCTTTACAAAGCAGAACAACAGATGAGCGCGATCACAAATTACTTCACTGTCTTAGGCATTTTTATCGCTTGTTTGGGTCTTTTCGGTTTAGCTGCTTTTATGGCAGAGCGGAGGACAAAAGAGATCGGGATCCGTAAGGTGTTAGGTGCCTCTGTCCCGAAACTTATCTATCTACTTTCTTCTGAGTTTGCAAAGTTGGTTCTTGTGGCCAATGTCATTGCTTGGCCGGTCGCTTATTTAGTGGCACACAGGTGGCTTCAGAATTTTGCGTACCGCACTAATATCCACGTAGGGATGTTTTTGCTGGCTGCAGCTCTTTCTCTTTTCATCGCATTGGCAACCGTGAGTTTTAAAGCGTTGAAGACGGCAACTGCCAATCCAGCAAAGGCTTTAAGATATGAATAAAAAAGGAGGATTGAAATGAGAGAAGTCGTACTGCAAATTCCGACGTTGGAATCCGAGCAAAACATTGACATCGATGTGAAGATCAACGGAAAAAAAAGAACCATGCATTACAGAGTCGAGATCATTGCGTGGGATGACTATGACGGAAAGACAGTGGAAAAGGTCGATGTGATCAAGCGGGTCATAAGAGAATACGATAAAGACTGGCACCTGATAGAAATCGGTATGCCGACAGAAACACATATTCCGATCATGTTTCGTAAGAAAAAAGCTGTAGATCCAGAATAAACCATGTTCAGAAATTACATCAAAATCGCTGCCAGAAACCTTTTTAAACAGAAGGTGTATTCTTTTATCAACATTTTTGGCTTAGCCATTGCCATTGCCTTTTGTATTCTGATTTTTTTGTTTGTCCGTGATGAGGTGACCCATGACAGCTTTCATCAGAAAGCAGACCAATTATACAGGGTAAACATTTTAAGCAAAAATGAAGATGGCAGCATGTCCCCTCATGCAATGACTCCACCGCCGCTGGGGCCGGCATTTCAGGAAGAATTTCCTGAGATTGTCCACATGGCCCGATTTAAAAAGATAGGAAACGTGATCAATTATCAAGGGCAGTCTTCCAGGGAATCCATCACCTTGGCGGATCCTGATTTTTTCAAAATGTTCAGTTTTCGTTTGCTGCAGGGAAATCCCCAAACCGTGCTCGAGGACCGGAACTCTGTCGTATTGAGAGAGGAAGTTGCCAAAAGATACTTTGGTGATGAGGATCCGATGGGAAAAGTCCTTTCTATCAAGTTGGGCTCTCGATTTTTTGATTTCACGGTGGCAGGAGTAGCTAGGGACATTCCGCAGAATTCCAGCATAACTTTTGATTTGCTTGTTTCTTTCGACCGGGTAAAGGACTATACCCCGGCAAAATTTTTAAATCAGTGGACTGGGTTCACGACTTTAACATTTATCGAGCTTCAACAGGGCGCCCGTGAGGCAGAATTAGAAAACAAGTTTCCTTCTTTTATCCAAAAACATCTTGGTGCAGTAATCAAGAAATATCGCGGCGGAGATTTATCCGCCTATCAATTCGACCTTCAACCTCTGAAAAAGATCTATTTGAATACCCAGGTGCGTTCTTCCTATGTTGCCGGAAGCAATCCCCTTTACTCCTATATTTTAGCTGGGATTGCCCTTCTCATACTTGTTATTGCAGCCATCAACTACATGAACCTCGCTATAGCACGCTCTGCATCCCGGCTGAGAGAGATTGGGATACGCAAGGTCCTGGGTGCC
>RCNB010000220.1_pt1 | contig 39583 bp, 23 predicted proteins | sample 2041321 | NCBI WGS metagenome assembly RCNB01 (sample SAMN09708232, study PRJNA481090) | Marine sediment metagenome, whole genome shotgun sequencing project.
AAGCTATTGCACTTGTTTTAGGTGGATTAATTTTAAAGATCGTAGGATTTGATCCAAATGTTACTGAGCAAACACTAGAGACGATGAATAACCTTAGAATCGCCGATATAGTAGTCCCATCAGCTACTGCAGCGCTTGCTATGTGGGTAATGTGGAAGTATGATCTTTCTGAGAAAAGAGCGAAGGAAATCAAGACTGAGTTAGTAAAAAGAAGAGGTGAGCTTTAACTCACGAAAATAAATAAGAATTTAATAAAATAATATAAAGATAAAACACAATGTCATATAGAGAAGGACAACATTTTTCGCTTAACGATTTAGATATCGACCAGAATGCTGGAGTCGATTTTGGCAAATATTCAAAAGAGGAATTAGAAAAACTTTGGCGAAAGACTTTAAAGAATGGTATGCATGGGTTATGCTTTAGCCTATACGAAGACGGGCAAAACCCAGGAGATATCATTACCGAAGAACAAGTGCGAAGACGCATGGAAATAATTAAGCCCTACACCAAATGGGTGAGGACATTTTCTTGTACTGATGGCAATGAGTTCATACCTAAAATTGCGAAGGAATACGGTATCAAAACTTTGGTAGGTGCTTGGTTAGGAGATGATCCAGAAATCAACGAACGAGAAGTCGAAGGACTTATACAACTTGCCAATGAAGGTTATGTGGATATAGCAGCCGTTGGTAATGAGGTACTGTACAGAAACGATTTGAGTGAAGATGAGATAATAGGATTCATGAATCGTGTAAAATCATCGATACCAGAGGGCATTCCTATCGGATATGTGGATGCGTATTACGAATTTTCGGTACATCCACGAATTACAGAATTATGTGATGTCATATTGGCAAACTGTTATCCTTATTGGGAAGGTTGTCCTATGGAATATTCCTTAGGTCATATGCAAGAAATGTTCGGACAGTCTACGCATGCAGCAAATGGTAAAAAAGTAATTATTACTGAAACGGGTTGGCCTAGTCAAGGTACCGGATTAAAAGGTGCTTTACCATCAGCTGAGAATGCGATGAAGTATTTTATAAATGCCCAAGTCTGGTCTGAAAAGCAAGATATTGATATATTTTACTTTTCTTCGTTTGATGAATCATGGAAGGTAGGACCTGAAGGCGATGTTGGTGCTTATTGGGGACTTTGGGACAAAGACGAAAAACTTAAATTTTAAGACATTAGTATTAAGTGAAACACAACAAAATGTCTAGCCTTTTAACGTAAAAGTTAGACATTTTGTTTATTTTTTCATTTTTAAAACTATTTTTGAATACTTTAAATTAAAGATGTCATACCCTATGGTAGTACGGATACTAACTTAAGATCGTTTAGTGCACAATTTAATTATTATTTGAAAACATATGATGAGTAACTATATAGAACAATTGAATATACCAAAAGGAAATGCCATTTGCTATTCTGGTTTTAGGGAGGGGCAGCAACCAGGAGGTATCTATCCAACGTACAATGAAATAAAAGAGGACTTATTGATTCTTCAAAATAACTGGAAATATTTACGCCTTTATGACTGTGACCCACATACCGATACAGTGTTAGAAGTCATCAAAAAAGAAAAACTTGATTTTAAGGTCATGTTAGGTGCATATATTGTTGCTGAAGCTAATAATTTTGGTTGTCCTTGGGGTGGTACTCATTCTGAAGAAGAGCTCATTCATAACAAAGCCAAGAATGTCTTTCAGATTAAAAAGTTGATTAAACTGGCTAACGAATATCCAGAAATTATATTCTCATTGTCAGCTGGAAATGAAGCTTGCGTCGATTGGACCGATCATTATGTCCCAGTCGATAGGGTCATTAAGTACGTTCGAATGATCAAAAAAGGGGCGAAACAACCGGTTACCTTTTGCGAAAACTACTTGCCATGGCTTGGTAAGATGAAAGCTTTGGCGGATGAAGTGGATTTTATATCCATTCACACATATCCAGTATGGGAATACAAGAACATTCATGAAGCTCTAGAATACACTAAGCAAAACTACTATGCTGTAGCCGATACGTATCCTGATAAATTGGTCGTGATCACAGAAGCAGGATGGGCAACTAATTCTAATGGTAGAGGTATTCATGCACATAATGTAAATGAAGAACTCCAAAAGACCTATTATGAGGATCTTATGAATTGGAATGACGAAGACAATATCCTTACGTTTGTATTTGAGGCGTTTGATGAAACCTGGAAGGGATCGGCCGAATTCTTGGAACCTGAAAAACATTGGGGACTTTTTAAAATGGATCGAACACCAAAATTAGTTATGGAATCCCTTTTTGCAATTTAAACAAGTAAGATCATTGTTTTCCTAATCTATGTACTGATTGAGAAAAAGGCATTGTGCTATTCTAAAAGTGTATCACTTCAGTATAATGCGCATCAAAACTTTAACTAAAGTTTTTTATATTTCACGGAATTGATTAATATTTTTAGGACAAAATAATTTATTGCATGATAAGGTATTTAGTTTTAGTATTCGTTTGTATATTATTTGTAGGCTGTCAACAACCACAACGAGATTTGTATCCTGAAGAATTAGTTGGAGGTTTTGATTTATTACCTTCAGAAGAAACAGGCATAGATTTTAAGAATAGTATAAGAGAATCCGAAAAAGTAAATCATCTCTATTACAATCAAATATACAGTGGTGCAGGAGTTGCTATAGGCGATATTAATAATGATGGATTACCGGACGTTTTCTTTTGCGGCAATCAAGTTTCGGATAGATTATATTTAAATAAAGGAGATTTTAAATTTGAAGACATCACTAAAAAATCTAGAATAGCGAAGAATTCGGGATGGTCTTGGGGCGTCACCATGGCAGATGTTAATAATGATGGCTATTTAGATATCTACGTGAGTAGAAACGGGGAATCTATGCAGCCAGAAGACAGAAGAAATCAACTTTATATAAATAATAAAGATCTTACGTTTACAGAATCTGCAATAGCTTATGGTTTAGCAGATGTTGGTTTTTCTTCACAAGCGGTGTTTTTTGATATGGATAATGACGGAGACTTAGATATGTATCAAGTCAATCAACTTCCAGATTCTAGATTGTTTAGTCGTTACATTAATATTCCAAAAGAACGCTATAAATTCTATACTGATAAATTATATCTTAATGATGGTGGCAGCTATAGAGATATATCTAAAAAGGCTGGTCTTATAAATAAATACACCCATGGTTTAAGTGTTAGCGCTAGCGATTTTAATAATGATGGTTTGGTAGATTTATTCGTATCAAATGATTATGATGAACCTGACTTTATGTATTATAATAATGGCGACGGTACTTTTAATAACGTGATTAATGAGAAGTTAAAACATATTTCAAATTTTAGCATGGGCACTGATACCGGCGATATTAATAATGATGGTTTTATGGACTTGATTACATTAGACATGGCTGCCGCAGATCATTATAGATCAAAAACCAATATGGGATCCATGAGTTCTGCAAAGTTTAATAAAATGGTAGCTGATGGGAAGCATTATCAATTTATGACAAATACCTTACAGGTCAATACAGGAATGGGAAGCTTTTCAGATATTGCTAGCATGACCGGTATGGCGCAAACAGATTGGAGTTGGGCAGGGTTATTAGTTGATTTGGATAATGATGGCAGGAAAGATGTTATCATATCCAATGGAATTAAAAAGGATGTGAGGAATAATGATTTTTTAACAGGATTATATAAAAAACTGGAAACGGATTCTAAGGACTTTTACAGTATGAGTAAACTTGCCCCTTCAGTACCGCTTTCTAATTATGTGTTTAAAAATAAAGGGAATTTAAAATTTGAAAAGACTACCGAGAAATGGGGTTTAGGAACGCCTAGTTTTTCTAGTGGTATGGCCTATGGCGATTTAGATAATGACGGCGATTTAGATGTCGTTATTAACAACATGGAAGCTGATGCTTTTGTATATAAAAACAATGCCACAGGAAATTTCTTGAAGATTGAGATGGAAGGATCCGAGAATAATAAATTTGGATATGGCGCTATAGCAATAATACATCATAATGGAAAAACACAAATGGCAGAGAATTCTGTGACTCGAGGATATTTGTCTTCTGTAGAATCAGGCTTATTTTTTGGATTAGGAAAAGATGTAGAAGTAGAGAAAGTTGAAGTGATTTGGCCAGGTGGTAAAACAAATACATATAAGGATGTAAAAGCAAATAAGGTGCTTACAGCTAAATATTCTAAGGCAAAACGTGGCGTAAAGTTAGATGTGGATGTTCAAACATTAGTATCAGAAGTAAAAGTAGAAGATTTCGGAATCAATTTTAGACATCAAGAAAATGAATATAACGAATACCACGAAGAGGTCTTACTACCACACAATATTTCGCAAAATGGTCCTTTAACGGCTGTTGGCGATGTTAATGGAGATGGTATTGAAGATTTTTTTATTGGAGGTGCTTCAGGACAAAGCGGCATCCTTTATTTACAAAAAGAAAATGGACAATTTGTAACAAGTGAGTCACAGCCTTGGGAAAAAGATAAATTATCGGAAGACCTTGGAATTCTGTTTTTAGATGTCGATGGAGATGAAGATAATGATTTATTCATCGCTAGCGGAGGTAGTGAGTTTAAACAAGGGGATGTTAGACTAAAGGATAGATTATATATAAATGATGGTAAGGGGCAATTTGTTAAAAATAACAAAGCCGTTCCAAATATTTTTGAAAGTTCACAATGTGTTAAAGCATCAGACATTGATAATGATGGCGATTTAGACCTTTTTGTAGGAACCCGACTTATTCATGGCAAATATGGATTTCCAGCAACCAGTTATTTACTGATCAATGAGAACGGTAATTATAAAAAGGCGTCGAATGATATAGCTCCAGATCTTAGCAATATTGGCATGGTGACCGATGTGGTTTTTACGGATATAGATCAAGACGAAGATGAAGACTTAATGCTTGTTGGTGAATGGATGACCATAACCGTGTTAACGAATAAAGAAGGCATCTTTGAGAATAGCACGGAGAAATATGGACTGGATGATTCCAGAGGAATGTGGTGGTCCATTACTGCAAGTGATCTAGATAATGATGGCGATGATGATTATGTCATTGGCAACCTTGGTAAAAACAATAAGTTTAAGGCCAGTGAAGAGCACCCCTTCAAGGTGTATGCCAACGATTTTGATGATAATGGCACCAACGATATTGTATTGGCGAAATACTATAAAGATGATTACGTACCTGTAAGAGGTCGAGAATGCACGAGCCAACAAATGCCATTTGTGTCAGAGAAATTTAAGGATTTCAATAGTTTCGCGTCCTCCAAATTATTGGATATTTTACCTGAGGACAAGATAGAAGATGCCGTGGTATACGAAATAAGTAGCTTTGAGAGTATCGTGCTGATAAATGATAATGGAATTCTTAAACGACAATCCTTGCCAGTTCATGCACAATTTTCTCCAATAAAGTCTTCTTTGGTCATGGATTTTAACGGTGACGGTCATAAAGACATTGTGACCGTTGGCAATCATTACGGGGTCGAAGTTGAGACCACACGTTACGATGCAGGCTATGGTACTGTTCTTTTAGGTGATGGTGAAAATAATTTTCAATTCATGTCTCCCCAGGAAAGTGGTTTCTTCATAGCAAAAGATAGCAGGGATATTGAATTAATAAAGCAAAAGAGTAGGAATTTAATAGTGGTAACCAATAATAATGATGCATTGGCTTTATTCGAATTTTAAGGCACATGGTGTCATGGATATATTTATTAATTCAAGTTATTCTGTATAGTTGCTCTTATGTTATTCCTATGGCCAAAATGTTATTAATGCCCTATAATTAAAGCTCTTAAGCTTGTGGGAGTGTTTTTTTATTTTTCCATTATTAATTGCTGTATGGTTTTTGTATAGGTGTTTTTAACAGTGAAATTCAAAAAATAGTTGGTTATTGTAAATTCATATTAATTAAACCTTAAAAAATTATGAAAAAAATTACTTTACTATTCATGATGCTAGCCGTATCTTTTGGTTATGCTCAAACGTTTCCTCTAGATTTCAGTAATCCTGCGGATGCATTTGGATGGGATCCGTCTGGCGGTACAGGTGGTACTGCTCAAATAACCTCAGAACAATTAGAGATTATAGGTAATGGCAACCAATGGGACAATGCTTTTATCCTTTTTGTTGGTGGAGATGTAGTAGATCTTTCTGATAATGCCAACAATACAGTAACTTTTATGATGCAATCAACAACAGCTCCTCCTGGGGAAGTGCATACCCACAGAATTAAATTAGGTACGACGGCTGGTGTTTGGGAAGAAGACTTTACGACGACAGGTCAGGTTATGGAAACAGTGTTAATTAATCCTCCTAATGCTTTAGGCGATTTAAATGAATTAAGAATTTTTGTAGATTCTGGAGCTGCTACAAATCCTAATAGCGATAACGGAACCTATTTAGTGGATAATATTGATATTTTTGTTTTAGACCCAGCAATGGATGCTACTTTAAGTGCTTTAGAAGTTGACAGTTCTCCAGTTACAGGATTCAGTGGTTCAACATTAGATTATACTATTGGATTACCTCCAGGTACAGTTACAGTTCCGCTGATTACCACTGCAACTACAACGGAAGCAGGTGCTTCTCGTGTTATTACGGATGCAACAAGTATTCCTGGAACAGCTACAGTACTAGTTACTGCTAGTGATATGACAACTACTGCAACTTACACGTTGAATTTTGTAGTGTTAGGTCCTGCTACAGGTGCACCAATGGCACCAGCGCGCACACCTGCGGATGTAATATCTGTATTTAGTGATGAGTATACTAATGTCGATCCATCAAATGGTGTTGAGACATTTGGCGGCACTCTTTACGATAATTTTACTGTAGAAAATCCTGACGACACTAGACGTATAACATTTGCCGCTCCTGGATCAGGAATGCAATTTTTATATCTAAGTAATGGTTTAGATTTAACTGATTTCACTAATGTGCACATGGACATATTTATTGATGGACCTGTCACCCCTGGTCAAGTATTAACTATTAATCTTATAAACCAACCTGGGACAGGTGATACAAGTTTAAATACTAATATTGATATAAACGCTGTAGGTTCTGGTACTTGGTTTTCTGCAGATATTGCATTAGATGCTTTTAGCGGAGCACCGGCATCAAGAGATGCTGTTACACTAATTCAACTTGTTGGCGCTGGACCAACAACATATGGCCCACTATATTTTGATAATTTATATTTTCATAAAGGCACAGTGTTGAGTACTGACGATTTTGCTAAAAGTGAATTTAAGGTATATCCTAATCCAACGAATAACGAGTGGAATATCAAGACCAATGGTCAGAATATATCTTCGGTACAAGTGTTTGATATATTAGGTAAGAATGTGATGACTGTAACTCCAAACAGCAGTGCTGTTAAATTGGATGCAACGACATTGCCTGCTGGATTGTACTTTGCAAGATTAACCTCTGAATCAGGTACAAAAAGTGTTAAACTGATTAAGCAATAAGTCAACAAGTATTCTCAAGATTGACTAATAGCTAGTTAGAAAAGGCTGTAATGACAAAACGTCATTGCAGCCTTTTTTTATTTAAAACTATCTACTTCTTTATAAGCCTCTATCACGCGTTTTTCGCCATCCTTATTAGATATGGAGTTACCGTGTTCCATGCCTAAAACGTCTTTATAGCCTTTACTGTGAATAAACTTGAATACGTTCTTATAATTGATCTCTCCAGAGGTTGGCTCGTTTCGCCCTGGATTGTCCCCAATCTGGAAATAAGCGATTTCATCCCAACATGTTTCTATATTCGGTATTAAGTTGCCTTCCTGTATTTGTTGATGGTAGATGTCAAAAAGTATCTTGCATGACGGTGAATCCACGGCTTTACATATTTGATAAGCTTGTGGGGATTCCGTCAAGAACAACCCTGGATGATCCCTGAAATTCAATGGTTCAAGGACCATGATAATTCCATGAGGTTCTAATAGGGAAGCAGCTTGTTTCAATGATTCAACAACGTGTTCAGTTTGGTACGCCATATCCTGTCTCAGGTCCACATGACCTGGAACAACAGTCATCCACTTAGCATTGACTCGTTTAGCCACTTCAATGGATGATTTTATCTCGCTGAGGAATTCATCACGCCATTCTTGCTTGCCGCTGGCGAGATTAGGGTCTTTCCAATAGATCTTATGGGCAACGAATACGCCCATGGTCAATCCACGTTCTTCCATGACTTTAGCCATGGCTTCTTGTTCAGGAATTGGCCTTTTGCGCATGTCATTATCTTCAAAGGCGGTGAAGCCTTGATCTGCCATGAAATTTAATTGGTCTATCACGTTTTCACCAGCATGATGTTTGAACATCCCAATATGTGGTGCGTAATTTAAATTGAAATTATGGTTTTTTTCATTAGCCTTGCTTGAACCGGCAAACGAATGGGAGAGAGGCAAGGTCGTAAACGCTCCTGCCATCGCAGTATTCTTGATGAAATTACGTCTTTTCATATGGTGTTTATTACTGTGCTAGAAATCTAACTCTAACAATTCTATATTCTTGAATTCTATAGGATGGCTTTCACTTTGTAAGGAGATATACCCTTCTTTTAATGGTTGCCCGATCATATCTTTCCAATTACCAGCATAATTTTCAATATCTGCTCCGCCAATTTGTGTCTGATAGTAGCGCATGACTTCCTTTCCGTTAATAGAATGAGTGATTATGGAATCCTTGATGACCAGTATTTCTAAATTTACCCATTGGTCTCCGTAATACGTATCAGCGGATGAATCCATACAATGCTCTGTCACCAATGCATCATTTATGACCACATTAGTGCCTGGCGTGCATAAATTACCTGTGGGTCTTGGTGTCCCTTCTTGTACACCACCTAACATTTGAACTTCTATTGATAAAGGGAATGCTTGATCCAATCCCATACTTTCCGGTGATTGTGAGTGTACCATGACACCACTGTTCCGCTCAGCCCAGCTTGCTCCACCAGTCGCTTGGTCACCAATGAACCTATAATCAACTCTCAATTTATAACTCGAAAATGGCTTTTTATAGAAGATATGACCAAAGTGATTATTAAACGTATCATAGTCTTTATAGGATACTTTCATCACACCATCTAGAACACTAAAAGTGTTATGGATATTTTCACCTTGAGGGAACCCTGTGATCTTAATGACCCAATCATCTAGATCCGTACCATTAAATAAAGAAATCCATTCTTCAGTGTCCTTGACTTGTGTTTCATGCTTGGTTTTTTCCTTACAACTAATTACGAATAGTAAAGACAAGAAGAAAACGATTATGGTTGATGATAGTTTCATATATATGGTTTAAAAAAACCCATCTTAATATGAATTAGGATGGGCCAATAACACTTAAAACTGTTGCTATTTAATCAATTATTTATCTAAATGGAATAAGCTTTACCACCAGTAGCTTCTTCTACTGAAATACATCCTTTTTGTTGCCCTGGTATTGGATCGTATGCTAACACATTTTCACCAATTTCTTCAGTGTTTTTCCATCCCCAAATGGTCATGCTTCTAATTTGACTCATTAAAGAGAATGTGGCAGCATCTTCATCTGGCTTTGCATTTTTGTCTTTAGCATATGCCTGTCCGAATTCGCCCATTTTAGTATTATAGGCTTTCTGTTCTTCTTTTGAAGTCATTAAATACGTAGATAGCACTTGATCGAAATCTTCTTCCTTGCCATCACCCAGTTCTTTATTGAACATGCTTTTGAATTTATTTTCAAAAACAGAGAATCTCATTTTCACCATGGCTTGATCCTCTGGTTTTAGAATCTCTTTCCAAAACCCGTCGATGAATTGATGAACTCCTAAATCAATTGCACCAGGCACTAATTCGTCTGAAGGAATTATAAGATCGACTATTCTGCGTAAAGCATGACCTTGTCCAGCATTTAAGAAAACTGGAGTAAAGACAGGTTCGCTTTTACAACTTTGTAGTAAGCCGAAAATTGCTGGTGTCGCCAATGCATATCCAGCTCCTAATCCTAAATTCTTTATTGCGTCTCTTCTATTCATAATATATTTTTAGACCGTACCTTTTTTTAATTGTTCTGCGGCATGACTTGCAGCTCGAGCCGTAAATGCCATATATGTTAATGAAGGGTTTACACAACTCGCTGATGTCATGAATGCACCATCTGTAACATATACATTTGGAACGCCATGTACTTGATTGTTTTTGTTCACTACCGATGTTTTAGGATCATTACCCATTCTAGCCGTACCCATTTCATGGATTCCTAACCCAGGAGCACCAGGATCATCATATCCTCGTACATCTTGAAAGCCAGCTTTTTCTAACATTTCTTTAGCCTGTGCCACCATATCCTTGCGCATTGCATATTCATTTTCTTTCCACTCTACATCAAATGTAATCGTTGGTAGTCCCCATTCATCAAGATTATCGTAATCCAAGGTCATTTTATTATCGTGATACGGCAAACACTCACCAAATCCTGTGAGACCGATTGTCCAGCCTCCTGGTTTTTGGATAGTCTCTTTAAGATTCTTACCATATCCCATTTCCGCAATATTTTCTTCCCAATCACCTCTACCGCCACCTCCTTGATAGCCATAGCCACGTATATATGTTTTTTGGTCTGTATCGCCTCCAATGTTCCTGAATCTTGGCAAATAAACCCCTCCAGGTCGTCGCCCTTTGAAGTATTTATCTTTGAAATTTTCAGACTTGGCATAAGCCCCAGCCTTAAAATGGTGGTCCATCACATTGTGTCCTAGCTCACCGCAATCATTGCCCATGCCATTAGGGAATCGCTTCGAGTTCGACTGCATTAAGATACTTGCAGTAGCTATGGCAGAGGCACAGAGAAATATTATTTTTCCTTTGAATTCTGTTTTTTCTTTGGTGACTCGATCAATTACCTTCACCCCAGTAGCACGTTTGGTTTCTTCATCATAAATGACTTCATGAACAATAGAATCTGGACGTAGCGTCATATTTCCAGTTTTTTCGGCAGCTGGTAATGTTGATGAGTTACTACTGAAATAGGCGCCAAATGGACACCCTCTCATACATCGGTTTCGGAATTGACAATTACTACGACCTTCATAATTCTTGCCTCCATTAATGTGAGCCACTCTTCCAACAGTCAGTACGCGATCTTTATAATTTTGGGCGATGTTGGCTTTTAAATGTTCTTCAACACAATTTAATTCCATGGGTGGTTCGAAAACGCCATCAGGAAGAACAGGGTTATTTATTTTTTCACCAATGACTCCAATATAGGATTCGACAATGTCGTACCAAGGAGCTATTTCTTTATATCGTACTGGCCAATCTACGGCAATACCATCTTTTTTGTTGGCTTCAAAATCATAATCACTCCAACGGTAGCTATGTCTGCCCCACATGAGAGAACGACCACCTACATGATAACCACGCATCCAATCGAAACGTTTCGTTTCATTATAAGGATGAATAAGATCATTCACGAAAAAATGACGTCTTTCCTTTTTTGTTGTATAACCAGTTCTCGATTGTTTTAATTGTGTGGATTCTTCTTCAGGAGTCAACTGTCCTTTATATTTGTTATCCCATGGATCATCATGCATTGTAGGATAATCTTCTATATGTCTTACCATGCGACCACGTTCAAGGACTAAGGTCTTAAGTCCTTTTTCACATAGTTCTTTTGCTGCCCAGCCACCACTTATTCCAGTCCCGACTACAATGGCATCAAATTCTTGATCTAAATTCATAGGTGTTGAATTGATTTAATGTTATTTTGAAATTTTAGTTAGATATTGTCAATTTGATAAATATACTTGATAATAAGTGTGATTTCTATAAAAATCAAGATTAAAACTAATCAAATAATCAATCAGTAACAAGTAACTTGTATAAAATGTACTTACGAAAACGTTTACGTTGAAAAGTTACTTTCATAAAAGTGATTTTTAAACTTTAAACTTTTAAATTAGAGATCTAATTATAATCCTATCATGAAAAATTTAACATCATACTTTACGAAATCTTTCTATGTGTTTACCATTTTATCGATTTCGTTTACAAGTTGCAAAAATAAGGAAGATACAAAGAAGGATCAGGTAATAAACAAACAAGAAATGACGAAAGAACCATTCTTTAAACTATCCCTAGCGCAGTGGTCATTGCATAAAGCAATAATTGAAGATAAAACACTTGACCCAATTGATTTTGCAGAAAAGGCTAAGACATTGGGATTTGGAGGCATCGAATATGTAAGTGGGCTTTATACATTGCATATTGATAAAATGGGTATGCAATCTTTACTAGACACCCTGAAGGCGAAAAGTGAAGAATCAGGAGTTGAAAACCTATTGATCATGATCGATGGAGAAGGTGATCTAGCGTCGCCAGAAGAGAAAGAACGTGATGAAGCAGTTGAGAAGCATAAGAAATGGGTAGATGCTGCAGAATTTTTAGGATGTCATTCTATTCGAGTAAACCTTTTTGGTAGTAGAGATTCAGATATCTGGGTGGATGCTTCTACAGACGGACTAGTTAAACTCTCTCAATATGCAGCAACAAAGAATATTAATGTCTTGGTTGAAAATCATGGGTATTTGTCATCTAATGCCGACTTACTTAAAATGGTCATGATGAAAGTGGAAATGGCCAATTGCGGTACGTTGCCAGATTTTGGCAATTTTTGTTTAGAGAAAGAAGGAGGAGAGCGATGGGGCGCGAAATGTATTAAGGAGTATGATAGATATGTTGGCGTTAAAAAGTTAATGCCATGGGCAAAGGCTGTAAGTGCCAAGTCGCACGACTTTGATGAAAATGGAAATGAGACGAAGACAGATTACGTAAAAATGCTTCAAATTGTAAAAGACGCTGGCTATAAAGGTTATATTGGTGTGGAGTATGAAGGTGATGTCCTAAATGAAGAAGATGGTATAAAAGCTACACGAGATTTACTCATTGCAGCATCTAAAGACCTAAACTAAACAAATACTAACTAACTGATCAATAATGAAAAAATCAATACAATATCAATTGTCATTCATGATGTTTCTCGAGTTCTTTATTTGGGGAGGATGGTTTGTTACCATGGGGTCATTTCTTGGCAACAATTTAAGTGCTTCAGGAGCAGAGACCGCAATGGCTTACTCTACCCAATCGTGGGGAGCTATCATTGCACCATTTATCATTGGATTGATCGCCGATCGTTTTTTTAATGCTGAACGTATTCTAGGTGTATTACATTTAGCAGGTGCAGTATTGATGTATTTGATGTCTCAGACCACAGAATTTGGTCTTTTCTATCCTTATGTGTTAGGATATATGATTGCATATATGCCAACATTGGCATTGGTGAATTCCGTGTCTTTTAACCAAATGAATGACCCAGCTAAACAATTCCCGTTTGTGAGGGTATGGGGAACCATTGGTTGGATCCTTGCCGGGTTGGTAATAAGTTTCGTATTTAAATGGGACTCCATTGAAAATATTGGAAAAGGAATGCTTTCAAATACTTTTTTAATGGTTGCAATTGCATCGGGTATATTGGGTGTATTTAGTTTTACATTACCAAAAACACCGCCGAGCGTTGGTAAGGATGAAAAAGTGGGGATCTCTGATATCCTCGGATTGGATGCATTAAAATTATTAAAGGATAGAAATTTCTTGATATTTTTCCTTTCTTCGGTCTTGATCTGTATTCCATTAGCTTTCTATTACCAGAATATTAGTCCATTCTTAACCGAATATAAGGTTGAAAATTCAACGGCATGGGCATCAATTGGGCAAATGTCTGAGGTACTCTTTATGTTATTACTGCCTTTCTTTTTCAAGAAATTTGGCTTTAAGAAAACCATACTATTCGGAATGTTAGCTTGGGCAATAAGATACTTGTTATTTGCATTCGGTGATGCCGGAGACTTATTCTTTATGATAGTTTTGGGTATTGCATTGCATGGTATCTGTTACGACTTCTTCTTTGTGTCCGGGCAGATATATACAGATTCGAAAGCTGGAGAAAAAGTAAAAAGTGCGGCGCAAGGCTTGATCACATTGGCAACATATGGTGTTGGTATGCTCATTGGATTTTGGGTAGCAGGACAGATCGTAGATAAGAACTTAATTAGTGAAGGCCTTCATAGTTGGAAGGATGTTTGGGTTTTCCCAGCTATTTTTGCCGTAGCAGTATTTGTGATATTCGCATTATTATTCAAGAATGAAAAAATAGAATATAAAGACGCTTAAGATCTATGGGTAAAAAGATAAGATTAGGAATCTTAGGAGGTGGCGGTGATTCGCTGATTGGTGTATTGCATCGTGTAGCATCTGCTATGTATGATAGATATGAGTTGGTAGGGGGTGTGTTCAATCTTAAATGGGAGGACAATATAGGCTTTGCAGAAAAAATAGGCATTCCTACCAATAGGATCTATGCGGACTTTGATACGCTTGTTGAAGAAGAATCAAAACTGCCTGCAGATGAAAGAATGGAAGTTGTGTCTATTCTGACACCTAATTTCCTTCACTTTCCTATGGCCAAAAAACTATTGGAAAACGGTTTCAATGTCATTTGTGAAAAGCCAATGACCACGACTTATGAGGAAGCCAAGATTCTAAAGGAAACCTTGAAAATGGCTAAGACGGTTTTCGCTGTTACCTACACATATACTGGTTATCCTATGATTCGCCAAATGCGCGAGATGATCGCAAATGGGGATATTGGTAAAGTGCAGAAGATAGATGCACAGTACTATCAAGGATGGATCAATCCCATTATTCATGATAAAGATAAACGCTCCAGCACCTGGCGCTTAGACCCTGAAAAATCAGGCATAAGTTGCTGTGTGGGTGATATTGGCACACATGCCTTCGATATGATCGAATATGTTACAGGACATAGAGTGCAATCCATATTGGCGGACCTCAATTATCTTTATGAAGACAACAGAATGGATATTGATGCTACAATATTGATTCATTGTGAGAATCAAGTCAAAGGGGTTATCAGAACCAGTCAAATAGCGACAGGCGAAGAAAACAATTTCACGGTTCAGGTCTATGGACAAAAAGCAGGCTTGAGATGGGCTCAGGAAAATCCCAATTATCTATATTTATTGGAAGATGGACAGCCTATGAGAGTTTTGAAGCCAGGACATTCATACAATAGTGACATTTCTCTTGATGGGACCAAATTGCCACCAGGGCATCCGGAAGGTATTTTTGATTCCATGGGAAATATATACAAAGGTGTTGCTAAAGCAATTAGAAAAGAACCGTATGACCATGGTGAATTTCCAACTATTATTGATGGAGCCAGAGGCATGGATTTCATTGAAAAAGCTGTAGAGTCACATCAGAAAGGTAACGTTTGGGTAGAATTAGATAAAGAATAGAAGATGAAGACAATTAAAGGACCTGCTGTGTTTTTAGCGCAGTTCATGGATGATAAAGCCCCATTCAATTCTTTGGATGGATTATGTAAATGGGCAAGTGATCTAGGCTATAAAGGCATACAGATCCCTACTTGGGAAACACGATTAATAGATTTAGAAAAAGCTGCCGAAAGTCAGACCTATTGCGATGAATTGAAAGGAAAAATCAATTCATACGGATTAGAAATCACAGAATTATCAACGCACTTACAAGGTCAATTAGTTGCAGTGCATCCGGCTTACGATTTGATGTTCGATAATTTTGCACCAGACAAATGCAGAAACAACCCAAAAGCGCGAACCGAATGGGCGGTGCAACAAGTGAAAAACGGGGGTACAGCTAGCCGGCGATTAGGCCTTAACGCACATGCTACTTTTTCAGGCGCTTTGCTTTGGCATACATGGCATCCTTGGCCACAGCGACCTAAAGGCTTAGTAGAAATGGGTTTTGAAGAGTTGGCTAAACGCTGGATGCCAATCCTTAATCATTTTGATGAGCAAGGTGTTGATGTGTGTTATGAAATACATCCGGGAGAAGATTTGCATGATGGGGTTACTTTCGAGCGTTTCTTGAAAGCGACCAATAATCACAAACGGGTGAATATTTTATATGATCCTTCGCATTTTGTATTGCAGCAATTGGACTATATTGAATATATAGATTACTATCATGAATTCATTAAAGCCTTTCATGTAAAGGATTCTGAGTTCAACCCAACAGGGAAAAAAGGGACTTTTGGAGGATATGGTGATTGGATAGACCGAGCAGGACGATATCGTTCTCCAGGCGATGGCCAAATAGACTTTAAGACTATATTCAGTAAATTAACTGAGTATGGTTGTGATGTATGGGCGGTTATGGAATGGGAATGTTGCATTAAAAGTCCTGAACAAGGTGCTAGAGAAGGTGCTAAGTTCATACAGGACCATATTATAGAAGTCACGCAAAAACGATTTGACGACTTTGCTGGTTCAGAAGTAGATAAAGAACAATTAAAACGAATACTAGGATTATAAAAACCAATACAATGAAAAAACTAATCGTATTACTAATCGCAATTACATTCTTCGGTTGCAAGAATGAAAAGGATCAAGAAAAAAAAGAAATGGAAAAAGAAGTGGAAGTTGAAGTAACTCAAGAAAATGATTGGGTCATGCTTTTCGACGGTACGTCATTCGATAACTGGAGAGGATATGGGTCTGAGACTATGCATCCAGAATGGACCATTGAAGGGGATGCCATGGCGTTTACACCAAGTAAAGAAGGAGGAAAGAACATTATATCGAAAGGGACTTACACAAATTTCATGTTATCACTTGAGTGGAAAATCGCTGAAAACGGTAATAGCGGCATATTTTGGAGTGTTCATGAAGATGCCAAATTCCCTGAAGCATATCAAACAGGACCTGAGATACAGGTGTTAGATAATAATGGCCACCCTGATGCCAAGGTTGCCAATGGCACCCACACAGCTGGATCCTTGTACGACATGATCGCTTGTCCTACGGAAACTATTAATCCAGCAGGAGAGTGGAATTGGTGTGTCATCGAAATCAATCATGATACCAACTTAGGCAAGGTACGAATGAATGGTAAAGAGGTCATGACCTTTCCTGTGCATGGTGAAGAATGGGACAAAATGGTCGAGAATTCAAAATTCAATGGCTGGGAAGGCTTTGGTAAATTTCGTACTGGCCATATCGGGTTACAAGACCATAGTGATAAGGTGTGGTATAAGAATATCAAGATCAAGGAACTTTAAGATTCAATAAAAGAATTTTGTATCCAATAATAATATGATTGGGAGTTTCCTCATAATGTCATTTATTGGCTTTATGTTACTGGTTGCCTTTGTGGCATAGTATGCCACTTGCGGTACGGACGAAAGTTCTGCTGATGATTTTTACCTTGGAGGTCGAAGTCGTGGGGCAATAACTAGTGAGGGATCATTACTATTGTATTATTAGTATTAAGTACGTACCTTATTTTCAGATAGTAATTCATTGTGAACATGAATAAAAAATATGTGATTTCCTTTGACCAAGGGACTACAAGTACGCGTGCTATTCTTTTCGATGCTAAAGGTCAGATCGTTGCTATTTCGCAAAAAGAACTAACACAACATTATCCAAGATCAGGTTGGGTTGAGCATGACCCTTTGGAAATCTATGAGGACCAGAGAAAGGTATTTCTTGAGGTCATAACGACTTCGAAGGTAGACCCCAAGGATATCGCTGCCATAGGTATTACCAACCAACGTGAGACTACCGTAGTTTGGGATAAAAATACAGGAGTGCCTATTTACAACGCCATAGTCTGGTTGGATAAGAGGACAACCGATATCTGCGATGAACTCAAGGATCAAGAACATTCCGAGTACATCCAGAAAACTACGGGTCTTGTCATCGATTCTTATTTTTCCGGCACAAAGCTTAAATGGATATTGGATAACGTTGAAGGTGCTCGTGACAAAGCCAATGCTGGTCAATTGGTATTTGGAACGATAGATAGTTGGCTCATTTATAAATTCACGAAAGAACAGAATCACGTTACGGATCATACCAATGCGTCAAGAACGCTACTATATAATATCGTTGATCTTAAATGGGATGATACCATACTGAATATTTTAGATATTCCTAAGTCCATGTTGCCGAACGTACAAGCATCATCATCTCATTTCGGTACTGTAGACTATAATGGTCTGGACATCCCGATCTACGGTGTTGCTGGTGATCAGCAAGCTTCTTTGTTCGGTCAAGGAGGTTATGAGACTGGTGTAGCCAAGAACACCTATGGAACTGGATGTTTCTTGCTGTTGAATACCGGAAAAACGAATTACCAATCTAAAAATGGATTATTGACGACGTTGACCGCGAGCTTGGAAGGTGAACCCATAAAATATGCATTGGAAGGTAGCATTTTTATTGGTGGTGCTGCCATTCAGTGGTTGCGAGATGGCTTGAAGATCATTGATTCTGCCATCGAAACAGAGGCCATTTGCAAGAGCACTCGATATCTTGAGGATTTATATGTAGTCCCTGCTTTCGCTGGATTAGGCGCGCCTTATTGGGATGGCAATGCCAAAGGGAGTATTCACGGATTGACCTTGGATGTTGGAAGAAACGAAATTATAAAAGCTACTGTTGAAGCTTTGGCTTTTCAGACCAAGGATGTCTTGAATGCTATGGTAGAAGATTGTGGTAAACAAATGAAAGAACTTAAGGTTGATGGCGGCGCCTGCGCTAACAACTATCTCATGCAATTTCAATCGAATATTCTAGATGTACCTGTGGATCGCCCAAAAATGCTCGAAGTCACAGCACTTGGAGCGGCCTTTTTGGCAGGGATAAAAGCAGGAATATGGAAATTAGAGGATATTGCCAAGATACGTGAGGTCGATACAGTTTTCAAACCAGATATGAAACCATTTGATCGAAGTAAGAAATACAGTGGTTGGTTAGACGCAGTTGATCGAACGAAATCGGATATAACAAGTACTATAGTTGAAAAGCCCATTCGATTTTCCATACTTGATAGAAAGCGCCAGTTAAAACGAATCAAAAAATCAACATTTGATTTATTAATAATCGGTGGTGGCGTTACAGGGTCTGGTATCGCATTGGATGCAGCTTCTAGGGGCTTGAGCGTTTGTATCATTGAGAAAAATGATTTTGCTTCTGGTACCAGTAATAAATCAACCAAGCTCATACACGGTGGATTGCGTTATTTAAAACAATTTGAAGTTGGTTTGGTAAAGGAATCTGGTTCCGAGCGAGCCATTGTTCATAAATTAGCGCCACATTTGGTCGTCCCTGAAAAAATGCTATTGCCGCTAATAGAAGGAGGAACTTATGGCAAGATCATGACGTCCATCGGGCTCAAGATATACGATTTCCTTGCGGATGTAGAGGGTAATGATCAACGTAAAATGCTTTCCAAGTCAGAAACATTAAAGCAAGAACCATTATTAGACGATAACGTTGTGATTGGCGGTGGATATTATGCGGAATATAGAACCGATGATGCTAGATTGACAATTGAAGTGTTAAAAAATGCCTCAAAATTTGGAGCCGTTTGCATAAACTATTGCGAAATGACAGATTTGATCTATGACGATAATGGGAAAATAAAAGCCGTAAAATGCCTTGATCATAATTCTGATAAAACCATTAAGATTTCTGCACGAACTTATGTATCAGCAACGGGACCTTGGGTTGATAATATCCGAAAGAAAGACAAGTCGCTTAACAAAAAGAGATTGCACCTGACCAAAGGTGTTCATTTAGTTTTCCCGAAAGAAAAATTGCCCGTCAAACAATCCGTGTATTTTGATGTACCCGATGGTCGTATGATATTCGCTATTCCTAGAGGGCGTGTAACCTATGTGGGAACTACAGATACTACTTATTCTGGAAGCTTGGAACGCGTTGTGACTACCAAGAATGATGCTAAATACTTGCTTAAAGCAATAAATAATACATTTCCAGATATTGATCTGACAATCAATGATATACAATCTAATTGGGCCGGACTAAGACCGCTCATTCACGAAGACGGAAAAGATCCGTCTGAGTTGTCCCGAAAGGATGAAACTTTTGTATCGGATAGTGGATTGATATCGATAGCTGGAGGTAAATTAACAGGCTACAGACGAATGGCACATAGGGTCTTAGAAAGGGTATTTGAACAAATGTCCGATAAGCGTCGAAAGTCGTTCAAGAAATCGCAAACGAATCATTTATATTTGGTAGAGCCAGCATTAAAAAATTCTGATGAGGTTGAGAAATATCAATTAGAAATAGCCCAAAAACTAGACGAGCTAGGGGTTGAAGATCATTTTTATGCTTGGTATTTAGTATCTCACTACGGAAAGCAGACCGAAACCATTCTCAACAAAGTCAATTATTTTAATGATGAGGATGTGTTAAGACGTCTGATTCGCGCAGAGCTCTGGTTTAGTATCCATCATGAAATGACAAATAGTATCACTGATTTCTTCGTGCGTCGAACAAGTCGTTTGTATTTTAATATAGCGAGTATCATGCTCTATAGTGAGACCGTTATTGAAGACTGTGCTAACTACCTTAATTGGGATGAGTCTAGGATTCAAAAGGAACGAAAAAGCTTAGGAATGATGGTCAAGGATGCCACGACGTATTATGATAAGGAGGTATTCTAAAAGATATTGTCTGGATCTGTCAGTTGATCTAACGTCTGTCTTAAATTTTCATCCAATAAACTCAAGCCATATTGGTAGGAGGCATTCATCCATCCAAAACCACTGGTGGTTATATAATCGAATTCTGTCCCTACGTTTCCATATTCAGCGTATACTTTATGGGTGCACGCCACCACATCGTATTTTTCAGGGATAGTGCCGTTATAGTTTACAGCATTAATAGTGATCATCCATAACCACCGATATACAAGTTCTTGGGTTTCTTCTGTAAATCCGTAATTCATCAACCCTCTCCAGATCATCATTTGGTGCGGTGCCCAACCATTAGGGTAATCCCATTGTCGTTGTGGTAAGTGAGAAGCTACTTGTTCTGCCATGGCTTTAGAGGTGCCAGAAATCCCGCCTTTGCACTTAAATTTAGTCATCAGGTCCTTTACCAGCGATTCAGCCTGTTCTTGGTCACAAAGATTCGCCCATAGCGGATAGAAATTAGAGGCTGATTCATAATTAGTTTGAGCCTCATTTTTTACGTCGAAATCACTATACATACCTAAGGATGGGCTCCAAAGGAAGTCATTAATGAGTGATTTACGCTTTGCAGCTTGCTGTTGCCAATAGATTGAAGTTCCTCTTTCGGAATCATTCAGCTTTCCTTTAAAATAGGTTTCGATCAGATACTCAAAATCTGTTTCATATTTGTACAAAAGCGAATTCAAGTCAACCGTATTTAGATCCGCACAGCAATTATCCAATCGATATGAGGTGTCATGACCACTTTCACGAACGCTTCGGTCATGTAGGAAATACCTATCCAATTCCGAATATTTAATGCCACCAGATTGATATTCATCAACAATGATATCGACTGGCATTTGATGTTTGTTGGCAAAGTCTTCTAGAACCTCCTTAAAATGTCCGTCTTCGGTTTCTGGCGGAATACCAATACCTTCAGCGTAATAGCGATTAAGTCCGTTGTCGGTGAGACGCTTACCTTCATCCATCCAAACGGATTCATATTCTCTTATGGCAACGTCTAGGACGTCTTTTAACCAATCCTTGGTTAACGAACCATCATGTTCGAATACCTCTCGTATGAATGAGGATAGGAAGGGTGGTTGTGTTCTCGTAAGATAATACGTGCGGTTGGCGTTTAGGATCTTCCCGTAATGTTCTATCTGGTAACAGAAATTATCTACCATGGACTTGGCCAGATCCAATCGGTCGTCCAATAGGAGTCCTACACCTTCAAAATAACTGTCCCATCCATACATTTCATTGAATCTTCCACCGGGCACCACAAAAGGGACACCTTTTTCATTCTCTAATTTCAAACTCAAAATACCAGGTTGGTTATTAATGGACTTAACGTATTCTGGTGTAATGTTTTCAGGTAATGAGATTACTTCTAGCTTATATTTTTTTTCAAGGTTTGTATAGTACTCATATGCCTTTGCATCTGAATGCGGTACATAAACACGATTAATAGTCGTATCCGTCTTGTCATCTCCCACGATTTTTGCAATGCCATCTTCATCAATTGTCCTGGTTAAATCATCCCAAAACACCTCACGTACCATTCGAGAAATACGGTATGTTGGTTCTTCTTCAATCTTTGACAATGGAATTTCAGCCTCGATTAACCCCCTGTTCTTAGCGAGTGCTAATTCTTGTAGAAGGTTGGATAAATGATAGGTACCTTTGATGGTATGTGAAGTACCATTATTAGTGGTTAAGTCATACGCTTTTGGTCCCTTATCTTCTTTGGTGATTTTCTTGTCGCCATCGGTATCTTCTTGATGCAGCAATGCTTCAAGAGTTTGTTTTATGTTCAGGTTGAATTTCATTGTTCAATAACAATTTCTTTCTTAGATATCTTATCTATTAATAAAACGAATACAATCAGCAATACCATTGGTATCAATAAAAAGTAAAAGGCATTTGCTCCGCCGATACTTTCAAATAATTCCCCAATAATTCTGGAGCCTATGGTACCTCCTAAGGCCGAAAAAATAATAATCAAACCAGACATAGGAGAATGCAAACTTTTTGGTAATGAGCTCAATACTGTTGAATTCAATAATGGATAAATTGGTGCTATGAAAAGGCCAATAAGTGGTAAGATGAATCCAAGAAAAGGCACATCCTTCAAGCTTGAAACTTCACTTAAGGCAGCTACATCAACTTTAAGTTGAGGCAATACGGCCAATAGAATACCACCAGAAATGAGTACGCAAATAATCACCAAGTAAACCCATGATATCTTCTTTGTGAGATAGCCTGCCACAAATCTTCCCAGAGCTAAAGACAATGCGAAAATCACAGCCATTTGCACGCTTAATGTTTCACTGAACATGAAAATCTTTTCATTAAATCTAGGAAGCCAAGTCATGATTCCTTGCTCTATCATGACAAACAAGAAGGCTGAAACCAAAAATACGAGCACCAATGGCACTAATATGAGCTTCAGAGAATACATAAGATCTTCCTTAATATTTGTCCCAATGGCTTCGACTTTATACTCTACTTTCGAAAATAAAAGGAATGCGAACGAAGCTGCTATTAAGACCAATAATACATAATATACATCGAGCCAAGCATTTTTATCGGTATCGGAAAAAAAAGCTGGAAACAAGAAATAAGCCAAGGCGATTCCAACCATAAAGAATCCTTCAATGGAACTCATCATGGAGGAATGTGCTTTTTTTGAATCGGTAATGATTCCGATCAAGGAATACACAGACAGTTTTATAAGAGCAAAACTAACGCCTATAGACATGAACAAGATCTTGGTATGTAAAAAAGTATTCCCAAAGACCATGACTAGACAACCTGCAAATACGATGGCGAGTCCTGTAAGCATTGCCTTTTTATAACCAAACCTTGGAAGGAATGATGCTACTAAAAATGATACAATAGCAATAGGTAGATCCTTAAAAGCTTCTAGAACTGATGCTTGAGATTCACTAACGCCATATACGTTAATTGATTTTGCGATTACGATACCTACACTATTCAATAAAATAGCAAAAACGAAATAATTTAAATAAATCGAAATCTTTATACCAGCATTCTTCATAATTTCTTCAGATTAATGTCCTCCTCCAGGTACTACAATTGCATCCTCGTCTTCACTGGATTCCGGCTCTTTTAAACGTATTGCGAGCATTCCTGCAATGATAAAGAATACACCGCCAAATAAAATGGCATAAATGGCATTACCATCTAATCCATATTCAATAATAGGCCCAAATGAAACTGTTTGAATCAGCATAGGAATTACTATCATCATGTTTACGATTCCCATGTAAACACCTCTTCTATCTGATGGAATCACTTTCGAGACCATTGCATATGGTATACCCATCATAGCTGCCCAACCTATACCAAACAAGATCATAGGAATTAATAGTAGGTATTCATTTTTAATATAAGGCATTGAAAGCATGGCTATACCTGTTAAGAATAAACTTATCACATAAACCCATTTCGAACTATACTTTGCCGCAATAGGCACAAGCGCCAAGGCCACCAACATGGTGACTAAATTGTAAGTTCCATTCATCAAACCAACTTGTGCTAGTGCTTCGTCTGGCGTTATTCCAGGAATTGATGCCTTGATCATTGGTGCAATAAATTGCCAGTAAATAAACAATGCGTACCACTGGAAGAAGTAAACTGCAGATAATTTCCACATAAAATTGGGCATATCTTTAATAGCTTCTGCGGCTTCCATTAAGGGCATTAACAAATCGCCAAATTTATTTATAGTCTTGTTTTCTGGATTATTCTTTATGGTTTTATGCAGAAAGAATAGCCAAATGAATGCAGCAATTAGCATAATGACTACAAGTAAATTATAGTTCTCAAACAGGTAAGGAAATATTTGTCCTATACCTAAACCTATTAGTACTGGAACCGATAGAATTGCCAATAGTGCACCAAAAACTTGAATGATCGGATGGGGTTTTCCCTCATTAAAGGCTTTTATTTCTTTCAATTCCTCATCTGTCGGAGGAATCTCTGGAGTTTTCCATATCGACCAAGCAACTGTAGCTACAGATGCAAAAGCACCAAGGAAAAAAGAATAATACACCCATTTAGGGATGGCGCTTACAGCTTCTGAAGCTTCTGCAGGAGAGCTAAACCAATCTTGAAAAAGGAATAAAGAAAAGTTAGCAATAGTAATGCCTGCACCGACAAATAGTGCTTGCATTTGATATCCAAATGTCAATTGACTATTTGGTAATTTATCGCCAACGAAAGCTCTGTAAGGTTCCATAGCCGTGTTATTTGAAGCATCCAATATCCATAATAATCCTACTGCGAACCACAATTCTGAACTATACGGGAATACAAACAAACATAAACTGGCACATAAAGCTCCAATTAAGAAGAAAGGCTTTCGTCTTCCTCCCCATTTAGGAGACCAGGTCTTATCTGATATAGCACCAATAATTGGCTGAATTAGCAATCCAGTTACAGGACCGGCTAGATTTAATAAAGGTAAATCTTGATGGTGAGCACCTAAATACTCAAAGATAGGATTGATAGCACTTTGTTGTAAGCCAAAACTGAATTGAATTCCAAAGAACCCCACATTCATGTTCCATATTTGCCAAAAGGATAAGCGTGGTTTCGTTAATTTCATATTTAGTTAGTTATAAGAACTAAATATAGTAAAAAACAAGGCTAAAACTGAGAATATGGCAATGACTTCACGAAAACGATTTCGGGGTTTAAACTCAAATTATCATGTGTCTATGAGTGCTTATTGAAGAGGCATAAAGATCTCCGCTTTCCAGTCTAATTCATTGCCTCCCATATTCGGGTTGCTGTAAAAGATTTCAAAAGGTTGTTTCTTGATAGGAATATTATTTTTATCTGCATACTCCAAAAGGTGATACCAGGCACGGTCGGAGGTGATGTAATTACCGTTGTATATAGCTTTGATAGCTTTTTGCTCAATTAATTGTTTGAATTGCAATCCTTTGATCACTGGGAGTGAATCAGACTGAATGATCGGATAACAAAAATTATACGAAATACTATCGGTTTCTATGGACCAATCGGTTATTTCGATAAATGGCTGTCCATCAAGTTGTAATCCATTCTTGACTAAAATCGTATTAAGAAAAGAATAGTTTTGCATCATTTTCAGCGCTTTGTCCTTTTGTGCACTCTTAAGTGTCACATAAGCATAAAACTTTGGTTTGATTGTGCTAGGTCCAACAATAGTCACTTTAAAGCGCTCGGTATGATCCTTGATGATTGTCATGCAATCCATAAGAGTTTTTTTAGTACGCTTCTCGAAGTCGGAATTAGTTAATGGAATAGTTATTCGGTTAAGAAGACTATTATTCATGTCTTTAATGGAGACTTTTACTTCAGATATGGAATCGTTCACTGGCTTTATATCCCACTCGTAACGATGTAGTGAGTCATTGAATTCAATATGATGCACAAAATTTGTCAGGTTCCCTTGTTCAATGAATTCAGCATTTTCAAGGCCATTAGCCCATAACTTGATTTCCTGGTTAAGCGCACCAGGTATGGCCTTGGACCTAAAAGTAACTATATAGTCGTTTGGTTTCAAGAACAAGTACCAAATAAGACCACTTAACAGAAGGATAGTAACCCCTAATACTACTCTTTTTCGCATTTACAGAATTTAATTTACTGAAGTGTTAGTAGTCACTTTCATCTTCAAATTATCCACAACAAATTTCCCAAGATCCCTTCCTTGTTTTACACCTATTTCGACTGCAGCTCGGTAGTGAATTCCGCCATACATTCTGCTGATTGCTGCTTCATCTGCGGCTTGGTCGAATGAAGAAAAACTTCTTATGGGTAAGCCGTATCTAACTTCAGTGTCATCATCAAAGGTGAAATTATCGCCAAAAATACTCGTTAATGCAGTTGAGGCAGCTCCTGAAACAACACTATGTCCACTAGAATATTCTGGAAAAGGTGGTGTTTGCAAAACGGGTTTCCAACTATCGTCAATATGCTCGTTGATAAGAGTTTCGGGGCGTATCAAGTTGCTGCGATACTTTTCGTCCCAGCAACTAATAAAGGCATCAGAAATGGCAATAGCCGTTTTAGTATATACAAATAAGGTCTTATTGAAATCGCTATTCGTTTTTCTTGATGCTATCTTAGCTATACCCATCCAGTGAGCTCCAGGAGTGATTTTCTTGGTAGCAAACATTAAGTGACCCCTTGATACTGTTACGTAGGGATTACAATCCCAAAAACGCGCTATTTGAATTTCTTCCGATTCGTCACCTTTTTCGGTGATTTGGTTGCTTATATCATATACTTCTTTCAATTCCTTATAGAAATTTGAATTCTTTTCCATGGAAAATGGAGGAGGAGGCGTAGGTTTAAATTGTTGTGCAGAATCAATCACAAAAGTTCGCAATTTGTTCCAATGTGGTTCAATACCTCCCAGATATGAAGGAGGTGTTGGCTGCCATCTCGAAGGGTCATCAATATCCACAGTGAACTTTGGCATTGTACGGGTTTCCTTATAATTATCGGTATCCATCCACTCCGTTATGTGTTCAACAACTTGGAGCCCATATTCTTTCGACGCATTGAATAATTCAGGATTCTTGCTTTCCCACACTGCATAAAGACTATCCTTTAAAACTGCCATCTTTTCCTCAGAGAAAATAAGTTTTTGACTTAGTTCCATATGTGCAACCATGGCAGATAATTCCATGTTAATTGGGATAGATTTGTCAGGTTGGGGAATTGCCGTCAGGGATTTTAATTGCCCTTGCAGAGAGGTATAAGAGTCCTCGTGTAAGGCCATGATCTCGTAGGCAGCAATATTTGGATATATAAATACCCTACTAGAAACAGGAGGTGAAAATATATCATGAATCATGATCTCTGTAATCTTATCAACCGATGCATGTAAATCTTCCGCAGATATGATGATAGGTTCTGTTTTTTTACATGACTGTAAAAAGAATAAAACACCGATCATTATGAACAATTGTTTCTTTTTCATCTGTTTATTTCTTCAGTTTATATACTTGAACTTTATCATTATTAATAGTAACCAACAAGTATTTTTCATCATTCATATCAATAATACTAAGATCACGAACTGATTTTTGAGCGAGATCCAAGCCAATTCTATGCCCCAAAATTACATTATTTTCATTTTTTATTAAGGCACCTGGAAAAGAATCGAATCGTCCTTGGAATGGTTTTACACCAAAATAATTACCGCCTACTAGGACTTCTTGGTGCCCATCAGAATCAAAATCATAGGGCAAAAGAGCGGTAATAGGTGAGACCTGCAGACTATTTTCAAAAGGCACAAAACTGAATTTACCATTCTCGTTCCTTAAAAAACCAGAATTAAGTTCAGAAACTTCCATTAAAGAAGTGTTTTTAAGGGTGTTCCTTTCAAATATTTCATCAATCGTATTGCCCGCAAAACTCTTATAATCAGGATACTTTTTTTTCAGAATTATTAGTTGACCGGATAATTGATCAAGGTCTTCTATAGGATAATAGTTTCCGTCTTTTTCGATGGCAACAATGGTCTCAGTCTGACCGTTTTCATCAAGATCCCCATAGTAAAGTTTTAATGGTGCATTTTTTGAAGCTTTGAACTTGGAGTTCGTTCCCCAGTTGCCCATCATATAATCTGTATCTCCGTCCTCATCAATATCAAAAGGCACTATAGTTTGCCATAAGCCATTTAATTCTTCAATACCGACTGAAGTTTTAGTAAGGGTGCCATTCAAGTTCCTAAAGAAAGTAGGAGACATCCATTCACCGACAACTATGAGGTCTTTGACGCCATCGTTATCAAAGTCACTCCATATGGCATCAGTTACCATGCCCACCTTATCAATGGGATTTTCAAGATCTCTTTCGAATTGGCCGTTGTTATTTTTTAAGATGTAGGACTCAGGAATGTTACCAAAATCATTTGATATTGCTTGATTTCCAATAAATAGATCTAAATCGCCATCATCATCGATATCGAATGGAGCAATAACCGAAACATTGCTGAAACTCTCAGGTAAGTCTACCGATTTAAACGCTTCGTCTTCCTGCAAATAATAACTATTGAGCAATGGCTTCATTTGATTATAGAAATCGGCACCACCAGTCCCTATGATCAAATCGTTTTCCCCATCCTTATTAAAATCTGCGATATGTGCAGCAACATCTTCTTTTATTGAATCTTTAGAAATGGATGGAAATTCTTTTCTTGCATAGACACCTTCTTTTTGAATAAATACAGCCGACGGAATGAATTTAGATCCACCAAAGAAAATATCATGTTTGCCATCGGAATCCATATCGCCTATTGCTGTAGCTGGACCCCTATCAGATATCTGATACGGAATCAGTTTCTGACGGTTAAAATCGATATAAGAATCTTCTTTATGCGTAAAGTCAATTCCAAGATTGCCATTGATTTTTTCAAAAACCTGCTTGTCTTTTGGCTTTAGAGAACTGTAATCAAAAGTTTGCGTGTTTTCAGGGCTTATGGTCAAGAATTGATTGGTAGACACATTTTTTAAGACTTGATATGTTTTATCAGGCCAAATTATCTTTAAAGAATCCACCTTTTTATCCTGGCCATAACCGAAGTGTATAATGGGCTCTGATGACGCTTGAAAACCACGTACTGTATAAAGTTCTTTGTATGTCAATATTCCGTTCTGGTAGGAAAACACTTTGGTTCCAATACCATTACGATTTTCTTGGTTATAATTGAATTTGAGTTTTAAATAGTTTGCCTTGTCATTGGTTTGGTTGATATACAATGAGGCATATGCGTTGTTATTATTCGTGACAAGGTCAAGGTCACCATCTAGGTCTAGATCTGCCATGGCCGTTGCACCTGATATAATAGTATCATTAGAGATCCATTGTCCTGATTTATTTTCGAATAGTAGATCTTCTTTTCCTTTGAAAATAATATTTCGAACCGCTCCAGAAGGCATCAAATTAAGGGCTTGCTGATCAACCAGTTTGGTGTTGGTTATTTTCTTCTGAATTTGTTCGTTGGACACAAAATTGATATAATCCAGGTCATTCGGTCGTTTAGGAATACCATTGGAAATGAAGATATCCTGTTCGCCATCTTGGTCATAATCTGAGAATAGGGCACTCCAACTCCAATCCGTGGCAGCAACACCACTTAAAAGTGCTATTTCGGAGTATGAGCTCCCTTGATTGTTCACAAATAGCATGTTTCGTGCGAATTGGTAGTGGTATCCGAACCGCTCGGTTCTCATTTTTTGAGTTTGAACGTTGTCTGAACCTTCGGATGATTTAAGCACTTTTTCATCTTCAGGAAGCATATCCAAAGAAATGATATCTGGCCAACCGTCATGGTTAATATCTCCTACATCGTTGCCCATAGAGAAGCGAGAGGTATGGCCAAAATAATCTTTCAAGCACTCTTTAAAAGTCCCATCGCCATTATTCAAGTAGTAATAGTCATCCTCATGAAAATCGTTTCCCACATATATATCCGGAAAACCATCTTGATTGAAATCCGAAATGGCAACTCCCAAACCATAGCCATTTACACCACTGAAAATTCCAGCTTCTTCACTGACATCCACAAATTTTTGACCATCATTCCTAAGAAGTTTGTCCCCAGTCTCATAACTTCTTTTACGCCGCGTATCTGCAGGGCCATAAGATTCTTGAGTATGTACCGCATGATTAAGTAAATACATATCCAAATCGCCATCTAGATCAAAATCCAAAAAAGCCGATGAGGAACTATAAGAGTCAAAATCTAACCCGTATTTGGCGGCATTTTCGGTAAAAGTGCCATCACCATTATTGATATATAACTCATTATAGCCATCAAAGCCATTTAGGCCAACTACAGCACAAACATAGATGTCCAATAAACCATCACCATTGATATCACCCATGACTGCTCCTGTATTCCAGGAGCTATTACCTTCTATTCCCGCAGTTGAGGAGACATCTTCAAACTTCAAATCACCTTTGTTGATATATAATTTGTTTTTGCCCTGATTTGCGGAAAAAAAGATATCTGGTAACTGATCACCATTAATATCACCAATTGCAACCCCACCACCATTATAGAAATAGAGATAGTCTAGTATATTCACGTCATCACTAGGCACCACCGTATTAATAAAATCAACACCTGTTTTTGTATGTGAAGGATTTTCAAATAGTAATTCTCCCTGCTGGTTGCAACTTAGCAGAACAAGAATAGCTAAGAAATAGGGGACTATTCTATTCATTTATTAAGAATATCTTGGGAGTATTATTATTTATTGCTGCGACCATAAAGGTATTTCCTTTATGGTCTTTAAACTGTTTCAAATGCTTGATCTCACCGCGAACGTAAAATCCACTGTCATTGTAATCTTGCCATTCAAAATCCATTTTTCCATTACCTAATAGCACACTACCGTAATTGGCATCCAATCGTGAGTATTGTGGTTTGAATTCGAAGTCATTACCACCCATAATCAGATCTAAGTTACCATCGTTATTAATGTCGGTACAGGTAATTCCGCAGACGCAGGAAAGTTGCACTCTTTGAGGTAGTTCTTTAATGCTAAAGTCACCATTTCCATTATTGATTGCGACTATTGAATTAGATGTCACTACTTTCTTTTGTATGGAATTATCGATTATTTCTTTTGGGAAGAGTTCTTGAACCGTCCTCTTGGCATAATCAGAAGCCTTGATGTTTTGCTTCTTGAGTGATACTAATTGCTCTGTCATTTCTTGTTTTTGATGCAGCGGATAGTCCTTACCATCATTATTCTGGGTCACGATCTGTTCGATCGTACCGTTATTATCAAAATCGTTGATCCATATTTTCATAGGATGATCCATATCCGGCTTATAATGTAAATTACCTCCTTGATTACCAAGAATCAAATCGTTATCACCATCATTATCGAGATCCGCTGATTCTATACTGCCCCACCAACCAGGTAATGCATCTAATGAACTGTTCATCTTTTGCAACCTACGACCGTTATTTTTGTAAATATTAACTGTACCCCAATCGGAAACGGTCACCAAATCTTTTTTGTCATCACCATCGATATCTGTCCACAATGAGCTGGTTATCATGCCCGCATCTTTTAAATCGTAGCCAACGCGTTCGGTGGCATCTATAAAGGTACCATCACCATTATTTACCAGAAAGAGATGGTTTGGGTCAACACCATAGGTACCTACTACGCTTCGAGAACCTATAAACACATCAATATCTCCATCGCCGTCGTAATCATGTGGTGAAATTGTAGAAACATTCTTAAACGTTGTCGCTAGCTGATGTTCGGAAGCACTAAACTTACCTTTGCCATTATTTAAGTACAATCTATTAAGGTACGAAAGTTCTTCACCAACTTGGTTACCTCCTGAGCCCACTATAAGATCCAGATCATTGTCACCATCTGCATCGAAGAAAGCGGCTGCGGTATCTTCGTAATCAGCATCTTTTATCAGGACATTCTGCCCAAGTAATTGAAGTTTACCGTTTCCTTTGTGTTTATAAATTTGACCGGCAACTCCCTTAGCTCCACCTAAAAAGATATCTTCGTTCCCATCGCCATCAATATCACCTACTGCCAAAGAAGGTCCTTCCTGCGAGAGTTTCTTGTATATAAGGCCTTCATAATCGAAATCTGAATAATTATTATCAACATGTGGGACTAAGCCTCCAATGGTCAATTCCTGAAGCAACGGTGACTCATTCTTTAATGAGGGATATACATACTTATTTTTTGCATTTTTTTGATCTAATTGCAAGGTTTGGTCGGCCTTTACATTTGCAATTTTTTGGGTGCGACTATCTGGCCAGATCACTCGAAGTGAATCGATCATGGTTTTTTCACCCAGTCCAATGGTCATAGTGTAATCCATTGACGATTGGAACCCTCTAGATGGCACGAGCTCTTGTTGAATGATTTCATCACCTGAATAGAGTAGGACCGTAGACCCAATGGCAAAGGGGTTTTTACCAACTCCGGATAGTTTGAGCTTGATAAAGTTATTATTTGTAAGTCGATCACTATTATTTTGATAAATGAAAACCGGCATATTGACATTGTTCACCACAAGTTCTAGATCACCATCATTATCCAGGTCGCCATATGCTGCACCATTGGACATACTAGGAATCTCAAATCCCCAGTCTTTATTGGCATTGGAAAAGGTGATGTCGCCATTGTTTCTATACGCAAAATTAGGTTGTGGACGAATAGGCATTTTTTCGATAATGGAGTCAATGGACTGTTTTCTACCTGTTAAGGCCATCTTTTGAATGATTTCATTCGCAAAGAAATCAACAAAATCAAGATCCGTGAGATCATGATTGATACCATTGGTAATATAGATATCCCTAAAGCCATCATTATCCATATCCACTAAAAGACCAGCCCAACTCCAATCCGTAGCATCTACACCACTGAAATAGGCAATTTCTGAAAATGAACCATTCCCATTATTGAGTTGCAATGTATTTTGTATATACTGCTGATAGAAATCCTTACTTTGTTTTAAATTGAAGACATTATAACCTTCAAATTCCATGACACTCTTTACTCTCTGATCCGCTTCGGGTAGCATATCGGTTATAAAAATTTCTGAATGACCATCGTTATTTATATCAGCGATATCGATACCCATTGCCGATAGTGATAAATGCGAGGTCCAATTCTTTATGTCTTCAGTAAAGGTACCATCCTGATTGTTGATATAAAGATAGTCACGCTCGTAGAAATCGTTTGAAACATATAGATCCGGATATAGATCCTTGTTAATGTCGGCTACCATGACACCCAATCCAAAACCAATAAGACTCCCATAGATTCCTGCATCAACGCTAACATCTACAAATTTGCCATTATCATTTCGTAGCAGCATATCACCAACACCTTTGAAGATATCGGGCACACCTTTCCAATCTTGAGCCCTTACATGCCGTTGTTCTGCATAGCCTAGACTACTAACTGGAATATTACTATTGTTCAGTATATACGCATCAAGATCCCCATCTTTATCATAATCAAAAAACGAGGCATGCGTCGAGAATCCTGTTTTCGCAAGATTGTACTCTTTTGCTTTTTCGGTAAAGGTAAGATCACCATTGTTTATATAGAGATCGTTATCATGATTATTACCTTTCATGTTCCCCGCATTACTAACATATATGTCTAAAAGGCCATCGGCATTGATATCCACCATATTCACACCTGTAGACCAAGGTTTATTACCTTTAATTCCGGCAGTCTCAGATATATCCTTAAAAGTAAGATTACCTTGGTTTAGATATAATTTGTTCGGAACCATATTCCCGGTTAAATAAATATCTGGTAATCCGTCATTATTAATATCACCAATAGCCACGCCACCACCATTATAGAAGTTACGGTATTTAAAAATATTGAAATCTTTTTGGTTTTCTATCGAATTAACAAAATCAACACCTGTTTGTTCAGAGGGTAAGAGTGAGAACAGTGTTTGATCTTCAATACCTATGTCATTTTCTTTTTCCTTTGAAGTACAAGAGATAATAATAAAAACCAATAGAAATAAACTGATCCTTCCTTTCATTTTCATTTTTTATTCAGATAGTTCGTTTTGATAAAGAATAATTTGATCATTCTGTATTTAGAAATTTGTCATAATATTTTTACAGAGTTCTTATTCAAATAATTCACAAGAAATTCGTGGAATATTTAGACTGAAACCTGTCCACAAAAATAGTATCGCAAGATATGAATTCTTAGATTAACATGGAAGTGGGCGGTTGTAAATATTTACTAATAAATTAGTGTAATTATTGCTTTACTAATTATTTCCGCCTAGTAATACGTGCCTATTCATCGTAAACTATTCTTGGTTTTAGAAGCTATGATTCATCGATTAGCTATTACGCCGTAAAAATCAATGTTTTAACTTATACAGTTATAACAAAGGGCTAAAAAATAAAAAACCCTGACAATATTCTTGTCAGGGTTTTTAAACATTTTAAAATTGTGAATCTAGTAACCTGGATTCTGAACCAAAGCTGGGTTAGCCAATAATTGACTAGCAGGTATTGGGAACAATTTCCATTTGTCATTTCCTATTGATCCGGCAGCCTTAAACTCCCAATCTCTAGTATATTGACCGAAACGAATCAAATCGTTTCTTCTCCATATTTCTGCATATAATTCTCTACCTCTTTCAGCAAGTACATCTGATTCAGAAACTGCTCCTAGTGGAGTAGCACCTCTTAGCACACGTAATGTATTTACCATTGTAGTTGGGTCGCCACCTCCGCGCATTAATGCTTCAGCTTTCATTAAATGAGCATCAGCATATCTGAAGTATATCTCATGACCAAGGAATTCACCGAATCTTGCAGCGTATTTCATGACACGAATACCAGTGGTTTCATCATTATTAATAATGTTATTTGCACCAGTACCGTCTTGGAATTCTCTCTTGAAAGTAAGAGGGGCACCAGCTCTATCTTTAAGTGGTGTACCATCCAAATCATATTGTTGATTTACCAAGAAACCATTACCTACGTTAGAACCTCCTTCGAAACCGTCTAGATCTGCTGTACCAGGTCTTCCTGTAAATGGTAATCCAGCAGAAGGAACCCCTCCACGGCGTTCTTCTTGACCATCTAATGCAGTCTCATCTAATTCAACCCTATTGGAATCAGGATCTCCTTCAAAAAGATCATAATACTCAGCTAATGTGGCGAAACCATTCCAACCACCACCTCCTAAAGAAGTAGAGTTGTAATGTAAACCGTTGAATATACGGTTACCAACACCAGAAGCTAACGACCAAATTGTTTCGTTATCAGCTGAATCCCGAAAAAGTTCGAAATACCCAGCCTGCAAAGCATATCCTTCGTTAGAGATTTCATCTACTAAAGCTACTACAGCGTTCATATCACCACTATCTGGACTTGTACCAAGATAGACGTGCTTATTCAAAAGCACTTTAGCTTTTAAGTAACGAGCAGCTGCCTTACCAGCTCTGCCGTTAGCAGCACCACTACCAGCAGCAATACTTGGTAAGTTTGAGATAGCCATATCAAGATCCGCTACAATAAAACTTACTGCCGCTTCTCCTGTCAGGATTACTGGCACGGAAGAAGAAGGTAGCATGGTATCCCTAAAAGGAACTTGACCATAATTATCCAAAATCACCCACATACTAAGAGCTCTTAAAAAAGAAGCTTCACCAACATTAACGGTACTTGGGCTACTTCGATCATCCAGAACCTGAGATGCAAACAATTGATTTCCATTCCAGTCGTTCCATACGTTGATCACAAATACGTGCTCTGGGGTCCATAGGTGTTGGTGCAAACTTGACCACTGCCCATTATCTCCCCAGTCAGTTCCTCTTGTAGGAACAATTGCAGCATCTGCTGTAACTTCACTCAAGGCGAATAAATTCCCTTGATCTCCGTACTGACCATTTAATCTGTTGTATATCTCGTCAATAGTTGATGAAGGATCAGCTAATCCCTGAAAACCTTCACTAATGATCGAATCAGATTCTTCTATCTTCAAATCGGTACAAGACACTAATCCGGCTACCATTAGAAGACAGGTGAAATAAATTTTAAATTGATTTTTTTTCATGACTTACAATTTTTTTAATTAAAATGATGCATTAATTCCAAAAGTAATTGTTCTTGGATTTGGGAATGCGGCCCAATCAATCCCTCTCGTTGGTACTCCTGATCCTAAATCTCCAGTAGCTACTGTAACTTCAGGGTCAAGACCACTATAATCAGTTATTAAGAAAAGATTCTGTCCAGTAAGTGATAACCTCATTGTTTTGAATGTTCCTTCACCGCTTAATGGCACGTTATAACCAATATTCATGTTTTGGAAACGAACGAAATCACCTTTCTCTAAATATCTAGTCGATACATCAGCAGAAGTACCAGGGGCTTCACCACTAGTTATTACATCTTGCGTTACGTTTCTAGCATTGGTAATAGAACCAGATGTGAAGAAAGCGTTTGCTGTATTGTTATATACTGAGAACCCAAATTGACCAGAGAAATACGCTCCAAAATCCCAATTCTTAACCGTAAGGTTTAAAGAAAGTCCCGCAGTTACATCTGGAAGAGCATCTTGGCCAACGAATACCTTATCAGTAAATACATCGCCAACACCGTCGCCATTTTGATCAACAAATGTTGGTTGTCCGTTTGAATCCAAACCAGCAAATTCTGCCATATAATAGGAGAATAAAGAATAGCCTGCTTCAAATCTTTGAGCAAAAGCTCCAGAAAGTCCTTGACCATTAATCTCACCAGTGTTTATGGAACCAGCAAAGTCTTGAACTTCGTTTTCGTTATAAGCAATATTGAAAGATGTCGTGAAATTGGCATCATCCGATTGAATCCATTCATAGCCCACAGTAAATTCAATACCTTGATTCACGATCTTAGCATCTACGTTACCAAACTGGAAAGGATCAACAGCCGGAGCTGCAGGAGGAGTTCTTAATAATACATCGGAAGTTGTATTCTGATACACATCAACACTACCATATAAGCGGTCATTAGTGAAACCGAAATCAACACCAAAATTAAGGTTTAGTGTAGGTTCCCATTTTAATGAAGGAACATCCGTTGATACAATTTGTACACCATTTTGATTTACAACACCATCATTGGCAATACCAAGTCCACTAAAACGTTGTCTAGCAACAAAATTACCATACCCAAGTCCTGCTTGATTACCAGTAATACCAGCACTTACTCTAAGTTTAAGTGTAGATGTGTTTTCTCCAATAAAATCTTCTTCAGCCATTTGCCATGCAAATGCACCTGAAGGGAAAACACCATACTGATTTTCTGGACCAAATCGAGAAGAACCATCTGCTCTTACGGTACCTGTAAATAAATATTTAGAAGCAATAGAATAGTTTACACGTCCAAAGAACGATTGTAATTCATCTGTATTATCAAAAGTATCTGCAGTAATGGCATTTACACTTCTTTGGAAATTCAATGCTGAACTTTCTCCTGCAACTACACCATTTTCCGAAAACAATCTGTTTATTCTCAGGTCAGATGTATTAGTTCCGTAATAGTACTGTTGGTAACTACCACTTATGGACGCTCCCGCATTATCTACAGAGCTTCTAAGGTCATCGGCCATGAAACCTAGATTCTTTGTGGTAAATCCTCTACCAGCGGCATTTCTACCTTTAGAGCTAAAGTCTTGGAATGAATATCCAACTAAGGCATCTAATTTAGAGTTTGAAAAATCCTTCTTATAGGTCATGGTAGCTTCCAATAATTTACTCTCTCTTTCTAAGGTATTATATGTCCCAAAACCTGTTCCTGCGATACCATCAAGATTTAAAATGTCGGCAGAAAGAACAGACACATTTTGACTGTCTGATTTATCATAACCAAGATTGATCTTACCTGAGAATGCATCATTGAATTGATATTCTGCAAATCCATTCACCAATATTCTATCGGTCGTAGTTCTATTATCAGAATACTCCAATAGGTTAGCTGGTTTTATCTGAGCACTACCATCTGTGAAATCAGGATCATTTGGCCACGTAGGGTTTGCTGCATAAGAAGCTCCCAAGATATCACCACGGAAACCTGCCGATGCACTTAATGGTGCCGTTTGGTCATTAACTTGCGTTATAGTAGCAGAAAGTCCAACTTTCAAATCACCATCAAGGAAATTATGTCTTGCATTGATCCTACCAGTAATTCTTTCAAGGTCTGTCTTCTGAACAACACCAAATTGGTTGCTATAACCAAAAGTTGCCCTTATATTCCCATCTCCATAATTCATTTTATAAGAGAGGTTGTTATTCGTAGACGCTGTTGTTCTTGTAACGACATCTTGCCAATCAGTATTAAATCCGTAATCAACCGCAGCGGCATCACCACCAAACTGAGTTACGCCACTCAAGAATTGATCTTTATTCAAAAGATCGTATCTTTCTGCAGGAGTTGAAATACTAAGGTTAGAAGTGAATTCAAAAGTCCCGGCTTTCGAACCAGTTCTACCAGTTTTAGTAGTAATGATAACAACACCGTTTGCACCACGAGACCCATAAATTGCTGTAGCAGATGCATCCTTAAGGATACTGATACTTGCTATATCACTAGGATTTATAAAATTCAAAGGATTTCTTACGGCACTTGCTCCAATTCCAGTATCTCCAGAAGGAGACGTGCTCTCACTAGAAAGTGGGACACCATCTACAACGAATAATGGATTGTTGTTTGCACGTACAGAGTTGGAACCTCTAATGTTAATTGAAATACCAGCACCTGGCTCACCAGATGATTGCTGAATATTAACACCGGCTGATTTACCCTGAATCAATTGTTCTGGTGAAGAAATATTTCCACCATTAAAATCTTCAGAACTTACTGAGGTAACCGCACCAGTCGCATCCTTAACAGTAGTTGTACCATATCCGATAACAACAACTTCATTCAGGACATTGCCTTCTTGTAAGGTTACATTGATAGTACTTTGGCCACTTACAGGTATTTCCTGCGTGTCGTAACCAACATAACTAAAAACTAGGATAGCATCAGAGGCAACATTACTGATGGAATAATTCCCATCAAAATCTGTTTGCGCTCCATTAGAGGTACCTTTCTCAATAACGTTGGCTCCCGGTAAAGGAATGCCATTATTATCGATAACTGTACCAGATACACTTTGAGCTTGGATTAACCCAAATGAAAGCATGGCTCCTACGAGCAGCATACTTTTGAGTAGCTTGATCTTCATAAATTTAAAGGTTTAATTAGTATTTTCTGTGTTTAAAAATTTGATTAATGCGTTAAAAATATGCAAAAATTTGCTTTAAACATCATATTTTGAAGTAAAAACTTTGCGAAAACGTTTTCGCAAAG
>RCNB010000221.1_pt1 | contig 39421 bp, 40 predicted proteins | sample 2041321 | NCBI WGS metagenome assembly RCNB01 (sample SAMN09708232, study PRJNA481090) | Marine sediment metagenome, whole genome shotgun sequencing project.
GCGATAGGAATTGGGGTTAAGACCGTATTTTCCCACCAGGTAGCAAAGGGCATGAATGCATCGTTCACTATCTCGTCAAGACCTTTCTCCGCACTCTCTTGTGCAGTACTCGAAAAAGGTAGTAAAAAGGAAAAAATGGCAAGAAGTCTATACTTCATAATTAGAATTTTGATTTAGTTTAGATTGTGAAAGTCGACAATATCCTAAAAAATAGCAATAGAATCAAATAATATCAGGAATTAACTTAGCCAATATGAAACATGTCGTTCAATTTTCGTATCTGCTCAGGTCGACCTAAAACGATTACCTTGCTTTTGGGCTTCAATTGTAATTCTGCCTCGGGATTAATAATATAGTTTCCGTCGGGCTCAATATATCCTATTATCGTGCAGCCGGTCTTCCTTCGTAAATCAAGATCGCGCAGCGAGCTACAATCCATTTTACCAATAAAATCTTCAATGGCGACTTCTTCTAAATTAGTGGTATGTTCACCCTCCGTGCCAAGTTTGTCCATAAATGTGATGAGGTCGGGCATGACTACCAAAGAAGCCATATGGTCGCCCCCTATCTTATCGGGCATAATAACCTTGTTGGCTCCGGCCAATAGTAATTTCTTCTGTGAGGTCACCAACGATGCCCTACTTATGATAAAAAGGTCGGCGTTCATTTGTCGTGCCGAAAGTACCACGAAAAGGTTGGCAGCATCGTCTGGTAAAGCGGCTATCAAGTACTGAGCGCGTTCAAGGCCCGCCTCTTGCAATACCTCGTCTTCATTGGCATCACCCTCAACAAAAAGAAGCTCATCTTCATATTTTTCGACAATTTCCCTATCTCTTTCTACGACAACGAAAGGTTTATTATAGGCAGTAAGGCGCTCCGCTGCCTGCATTCCGTTACGCCCAAAACCACAGACGATTACATGATCTTTTAGGTTTTTGATTTTGTTTTTCACTTTCTTCTTTTTTAAAAGTTGTAGCGCGTTTCTACTTAAAATGTATTCGGTTATCACCGAAAGGCCGAACGCGAATATAAAAACGCTCAGAATAATTAAAAATACGGTAAATATCTTTGCCTCGTCACTCAAAGGTCTAACCTCACTAAAGCCGACAGTAGTAACCGTGATAATGGTCATGTAAAAAGCTTCGAGCCATGTATATTCTGAGATAAAACGATAACCCAAAACCCCAAAGAGTAATGTAGTCACCATTAAGGTTATGGCAAGATATATCCTAGAACGAAAAAGATTTATCATATCAGAGGTCAAATACAGAGGTTCGCTTCGTATACACTAAATCTTTGATGCCAAGCCAAAAGGCCAAGAAAAGGTAAAGGGCAAAACCGAAACCAAGCGTTACGAAGGTAAGGTAGATAAACGAAGTGCGCACTACTCTAGCCCGTATGCCAAGACGTTCGGCAATTCGACGACATACTTCGAAACCGCGTTTTTGAAAATAGTAGAGACTCTGGTAGAAAAGATTCATTACATCACGTTCAACTAAAATAGTCTGGCATGTCTGCCAGCATTGTAGGTTCAAAATAAAAAGGCATTATTCGAACAGAAAAAAAAATAAATCTAAATAGTACTATTTCCCTGTTTCTAGAAAGTCAAATTTAACTATTTCTGTTCAATAAACTATTGCCTACAGCACATTGAAGGCATTTGTTTTTCGTACAGTATTCATTATATAGTTGAAGTACAGCCTGATTGTCTTTTGCATTTTGGACCTCAACCGCATTTTTCTTAAAACTTTAAACGATTGAATTTTCTTCTGCGGTAATGTTCGATATAATATGAACAATCTCTTCGTTTGCGTCTTTACCCGCGGCCTGTGCATAGCAGAATTTAAGGGGAAGTATCGAATTGACTATCAAGAGATCTATAAATTTCTTGGTCAGTTTCTTGGCACTCTTTTTAGATTCTTTGCCAAAAGTAAAATGATTGTTCCAATATGGGCTAGCGGAAACATCGAATATTTGGTAAAGCTCGACCAAACTGGAAGTATTGATTATTTTACTGAACAAACTCTGATGTTCTCTATAAAGGTTGGCCAGTTGTAAGAGCCTTATGTTCGGAAAATTCGGGGGGCGTAATTTGAAGAATTCCGGTTTCTGTACGCTTTCTTCCTTTACATCGAATTTGTTCTTAAAATGTTTATATTCTTTTTTGAGTTGAATGTAATATGCATCGGTAATCCTATCATCCGTTAACAAATGCATCATTCCATAGAGAGCGCTCTCGAATTCTAAGGTATCGGAACGTAGTTTTCGTACTATCGAAAAATCCAAGGCATTTGCTAAACTTAAAAAAGCCTCTCCATTAATTTTTAATCCGAAATTCTTCAGCAGTAACGAAAACAGTACATTCTCCCAGTCATTTTTAGAGTCTTCCAGCAAATCTAAAATTAATTGTGATTTACGTTCCAATCGCTCAAAATACAAACGCTCCAACCAATTCTTGATTAAAAAGCCATCTATGTTAGTGATATTCTTTTCACAATTGATAAAGCTGACATCTTTCTTATCGAAAAGCTTTTTACACGCTCGTAATAGACTTGTAGAAATGCATTTCTTAAGTTCAAGGGTGGGTATTTCAGAGTTATCGCTTCGGAAAACCTCAGTGTCATCTTCCCAAACCACATGCAATATAACGTTATTGTAGTTGGCGTCTTTTTCGTGGCCGTGTGCATACCAATCAGATGATTTCAGGTGAATTTCAACATTTCCTGCCCATAACTGCCCTCCAATATTGACCTTAGCGCTAAAGAAATCAAGTCCTGATAAATGGTTATGGATACCAACATCTGAGATGACTACCGTTTCGTTATTGGAAGTGACCAACTCCTCCAAGGAAAGTTTCTTGTACTTCCATATAAAATGGAGGAGATCTTGGCGCATAGGGGTTTCTGTGGTTTCGGATTTCACTTGTTGCAGGTTCCAAGTGATAAACTTGAAAGCTGAAACTTTTGCTAATAGCCTAAGGCTTCAACCTATTTTCTGCCAATTTCGACTGGTTAATGCCTACCCTTCAGCAACATTCCCTTCCCAGTTCATAAATCCACCTTCTAGATTATAGGCATTTTCAAAACCAATGTTGTTCATGATAGCACAAGCCTGACCACTTCGTGCTCCTGAACGGCAGTATACATAGTACGATTTCGATTTGTCAAGTTTTTCGACCTCATCTAAAAAACCTTGCCCCAGATGTATGTCAATATTAGCCGCTCCGGGAATGTATCCGTATTCTACTTCTTCTGGAGTTCTAACATCTAGAATAAATGCATTATCGTCATTTCCCAGTTTTTCTTCCCACTCTTCTTGTGATAAATCCATTTGTGCTTTTTTGCTCGTTCCCGAGAATCGGGAATCTGTTTATTCAATTGAATTCCAAAAATACGGTTTTTGCCCAAAAGACTTCCCTTAGGATTTTTAACAAATATTTGGCCTTATGAAATTCTAAAACTTTAAAAAACATATTACATTTGTATATACAATTATTGTAACGACATGAATGTTGAAGAAATCATAAAAACAGAAAAAAAAATTCCGCTGAAGAGTAGAACTATAATTCATTTTATGCTGGTCAATAATAAAATTAGTGAAGCCATTGCAAGCTCTTTAAAACCTTATGACGTCTCACAGCAACAATTTAATGTATTGAGAATTTTAAGGGGGCAAAATGAAAAGCCAGCAAATCTCTCTACACTAAATGAAAGAATGATTAGCAAAATGAGCAACACCACTCGCTTGGTCGATAAGTTGCTTTTAAAAGGGTACGTGGACAGAATCACCTGCCCATCAAATCGTCGCAAGGTTGAAATAAGCATTACTAAGAAAGGAAAAACAGCTTTAGATAAAATGGACGCCGCCATGAATACAGCAGAAAATGACATGCTAAAAAACTTATCGAAAAAAGAACTTGAACATTTAAATCAATTGCTTAATAAATTTTAATACAAAAAATGAACTCATATATAGAAGACTTACAATGGCGTTACGCCACGAAAAAGTTCGATTCTTCAAAGAAGGTCTCGGAAGAAGATTTAGAAACATTACTAGAGGTCATTCAATTGACCGCCTCATCTTACGGATTACAACCCTATCATACATTTATCATTACAGATACGGAATTAAGACAGAAGTTGCAACCCGTTTCTTGGGGTCAAACTCAGATCGTTGACTCTACTTTTTTGCTTGTATTTGCGAATAAAACAAAAGTTGATGGCGCATGGATAGATGCATATTTAAAAAATATCAGTGAAACCAGAAGTATTCCATTAGATGCATTGAACGCGTACCGTGAAATTATGCGTGGCAATATCTTGCGCCTTTCTGAAGAAGAACAGGCAAACTGGGCCGCCAAACAAACCTATATCGCTTTAGGTAATTTATTATCAGCTGCAGCTACATTAAAAATCGATACGACGCCCATGGAAGGTTTTGATTCCGCAGCCTATAATGAACTTTTGGGTTTGGCTGAAAGGGGTTTGAATGCTAGCGTGGTTGTCGCAATAGGGTATCGCTCTGATGAAGATACCACTCAACATTTTGCCAAGGTTCGTCAAGCCAAAAAAGAATTATTTACATATTTATAAATTTTAACACTACTATTAATTAAAATTGATCTAAAAGATGAAAAAAGGAGTATTTAGTTTAGCATTAGCATTGGTTTTCGGAGTAGCGACTGCTACCGAACCTGTTGACGAAGAAAAGAAAGAGGTAAAAACCGATGCAAGTAAGGTTACTTGGAAAGCCTATAAAGTTACCGGGTCACATACGGGTACCATAGATTTGAAATCCGGCGCATTGATATTCGATGGTGACAAATTGACTGGTGGCGAGTTTGTTGTAGATATGCCAACCTTGATTTCAACAGACCTAGAAGGCGATTCAAAAGGAAAACTGGAAGGCCACTTAAAATCAGATGATTTCTTTGGGGTAGATAACCATGCCGCCTCAAATTTGGTTTTTACCAATGTTAGTTCTTCGGGCAAGAACTCGTATGAAGTGACCGGTGATTTGACCATCAAAGGCATCACCAAAGCTGTAACTTTTGATGTATCGATCTACGGTAGTAAAGCTACAGCAACCTTGAAAGTTGACAGAACGAACTATGGCGTAAAATACGGTTCTGGTAGTTTCTTTGAAAACCTTGGAGATAAAACAATCTATGACGAGTTCGACCTTGTTGTCGATTTAGAATTCTAAGTAAACTTGACCCCACAAGTTTTACCTCGCTTATCGCTAAGGGTAAGCGGGGTTTTTATTTTTTTATAATCCGTTTGTCGTTTAAAAAATGATTTCTATCTTTGACCAAATGAACAACTGTAACATAAATACTTGGTGTTGGAACAACTCTCGACGAGCATCGTGAGCTGAGCATCATTGTAGTAAAACTATATAAAGGCTTGTCTATCACGACAAGCCTTTTTTAATTAAAAAAATTTATCATTTCCTAAAACCTGCCTATAGGCAGACAGGGGCGGAAATCTTTTGAACCAAATTAAAATGAAGTACAAGTTAAAAACCAGTTTTAAAAAAATCTTAGCGGACACGATAACACCAGTTAGCGTATACCTAAAGATCCGCGATCGCTTTCCAAACAGTATTCTCTTGGAAAGTAGCGACTATCATGCCAACGATAATAGTTTTTCGTACATCTGTTGCAACCCTATTGCATCTATCAAAGTAGAGAACGAAACGGTTTTAGAGCAATTTCCAGACGGTACCTCGTACGAAACCAAAATCGGAAAAGATTCCGATGTCGTAGCCATCATTCACAATTTTAGCCGAAAGTTCAAGGCCGAGAATAGTGATTTTAAGTTCATCAACAACGGCCTTTTTGGTTATATGGCCTATGATGCGGTACGCTATTATGAAGATGTCGAATTAAATCGAAAAGAGGGCACCATCACAATTCCAGATATCTACTACGCTGTTTATCAAAACATTATTGCCATAAACCATTTTAAAAGCGAGGCATACATTTTTGCCCATTGTTTCGAGAGCCATGAAAACACGGCAGAAATCGAACAGATTCTAAACGTGCGTAATTTTGCTTCGTATAATTTTTCCATGGAAGGAAATGCAACTTCAAACCTGAACGATGATGAATATAAAAAGCATGTTCGCTTGGCCAAAAAGCATTGCCAAAGGGGCGACGTTTTTCAATTGGTTTTATCGCGTAGATTTTCACAGGGTTTCAAAGGCGATGAATTTAATGTATACAGGGCCTTGCGTTCTGTAAACCCCTCGCCGTATCTATTCTATTTTGATTATGGGGATTTTAAAATTTTCGGAAGTTCACCAGAAGCCCAACTAATTGTCAAAGATGGCACGGCAGAAATCCATCCTATCGCAGGCACTTTCAAACGCACCGGAAATGATGAGCAAGATGCTATTTTAGCGAAAGAACTGACCGAAGATGATAAAGAAAATAGCGAACATGTGATGCTCGTCGACCTTGCAAGGAATGACCTCAGCCGCAACGGAAATATGGTCGAAGTCACTAATTACAAGGAGGTTCAGTTCTTCTCTCATGTAATCCATTTGGTTTCAAAAGTTACCGGGCAGAAGAAAAAGGATATTCCCACGATGAAAGTGGTGGCCGATACATTCCCTGCGGGTACCCTAAGCGGAGCGCCCAAACACATGGCCATGCAACTTATCGAGAGATATGAAAAAACAAGTCGGGGTTATTACGGCGGTGCTATCGGTTTTATGGATTTTAAAGGCAACTTTAACCACGCCATCATGATACGTACGTTTCTTAGCAAGAACCACCAATTGCACTACCAAGCAGGAGCAGGTTTGGTCGCAGCCTCGGATCCTGATGATGAACTACAGGAAACTTACAATAAATTGGGAGCGCTCACCAAAGCGTTAGAAATTGCTAAAACGATATGAAGATGAAGAAGATTTTAGTAATAGACAACTACGACAGTTTCACCTACAACCTCGTCCATTATCTAGAAGACTTGAATTGTGAAGTAACCGTAAAACGTAACGATCAATTGTCATTAGAAGAAGTAGACGCCTTTGAAAAAATTGTGCTTTCTCCAGGTCCCGGTATTCCAGATGAGGCTGGACTTCTGAAGGAAATCGTCGCAAAATACGCCCACACCAAAAGTATCTTTGGGGTATGCTTAGGGCAACAAGCGATCGGGGAAGTTTTTGGGGGTTCGCTCATTAATTTAGATGAAGTATACCATGGTATCGCTACCAAAATTCAAATTATTAAGAAGGATGTTATCTTTGAGGGAATTCCGAAAGAAATCGAAGTAGGCAGATACCATTCATGGGTCGTAAACCCAGATTTACCTGAAGTCTTAGAAGCCACATCCATAGACGAAAACGGACAGATTATGTCCCTGAGACATAAAACTTATGATGTGTGCGCCGTGCAGTTTCACCCGGAGTCGGTTTTGACTCCGCAGGGGAAGCAGATATTGGAGAATTGGGTGAAAAATTAATTTAATTCCCGCAAATGCGGGAATCCTGAAACGGAAAGAAAGATTCCCGCGAATGCGGGAATGAAAAATAAATGGGTTATCCATGAAAGAAACACTGAACAGACTGATCAATCACGACATCCTCTCAAAAGAAGATGCAAAAAAAATATTGGTCAACATTGCTAAAGGCGATTACAACGCCAGTCAAATAGCAGCCTTTTTAACGGTATATATGATGCGGAGCATCGCTATTGAAGAGTTGGAGGGTTTCCGGGATGCACTTTTAGAGCTGTGCCTCGCGGTCGATTTATCGGAGTATAATACTATTGATTTGTGTGGTACTGGAGGCGATGGAAAAGACACTTTCAATATTTCAACCTTAGCCTCTTTTGTTACTGCCGGGACCGATGTAAAAGTGACCAAACATGGTAATTACGGGGTATCCTCAAAATGCGGCAGCAGTAATGTGATGGAATTTTTAGGTATTAAATTCAGTAATGAAGCCGACTTTCTGAAGAAATCGATTGATGAAGCCGGAATCTGTGTGCTTCATGCACCCTTGTTTCATCCCGCAATGAAAAATGTGGCACCCATCCGAAGGGAGTTGGGTGTAAAGACATTCTTCAATATGTTAGGACCGATGGTAAACCCTGCCTTTCCGAAGAACCAAATGGTGGGGGTCTTTAATCTCGAGCTGGCCCGAATGTACGGTTACCTCTATCAGAATACCGACAAAAAATTTACGGTACTCCATTCGCTTGATGGTTACGATGAAATATCCCTAACAGGAAATACAAAAACAATCTCGAACAACACCGAGGGCATGCTAAAACCAGAAGATTTTGGGGTACAGGCTATCAAACAATCCGAAATTGTTGGTGGAGACTCCATTGAAGAATCCGCCCAAATCTTTTTAAATGTTTTACAAGGGCGAGGTACCGAAGCACAAAATAATGTGGTCTGCGCCAACGCGGGTGTGGCGATTGCTACAGTAAAGAACCTTAGCCCAAAAGAAGGATTTGAACAGGCCAAGGAGTCGCTTTTGAGCGGGAAAGGTTTGAAAGCTTTAAAGAAATTGCAGGAATTGAGCATGTAAGTCCTCCCCTAGCCCCTCGAAAGTAGGGGGATTAATAGAACGACATGATTAAATTTTGCAACACATTTAATACGAACTAAAAACAAACTCCCTCTCCTTCGGAGAGGGCTGGGGAGAGGATGAACATTCTAGATAAAATAATAGCGGATAAACGCAAAGAAGTCGATTTGAAAAAATCTTTGCTTCCCAATTCGCAATGGGAAGCATCCGCATTGTTTGGAAGAGAGACCACCTCTCTGGCAAATGCATTGCGAAATAGCTCAAGTGGCATTATTGCAGAGCACAAAAGACGTTCTCCATCAAAATCTACCATTAATCAAAATACAAATGTGGGTCAGGTGGCGAGAGGTTACGAAAAAGCTGGGGTTTGCGGTATGAGTGTGTTGACGGATATAAAATACTTTGGTGGTTCATTAGAAGATTTGCTGTTGGCTAGAGCCTGTGTCGAAATGCCCTTACTCCGTAAGGAATTTATTATTGACGAATACCAAATTCTTGAAGCCAAGGCCCATGGAGCCGATGTCATTCTTTTGATTGCGGCTATTCTCACCAGAGATGAAATCAAGGTCTTTTCCGATTTGGCAAAAAGTTTGAATTTAGATGTGCTTTTGGAAGTTCACAATGAAGAAGAACTCCAAAAGTCACTAATGCCAAGTTTGGACATGCTGGGCGTCAACAACCGGAACCTGAAAACCTTCGAGGTCAGTTTGGAAACCAGCAAATCACTATCGAAATTGATTCCCGATGAGTTTGTAAAAGTGTCTGAAAGTGGTATCAGCAGTATTGAGGCTATCCAAGGTTTAAAACAATACGGCTATCAAGGATTTCTAATCGGGGAGAATTTTATGAAAACAGACAATCCTGGGGAAAGCGCAAAAAAATTTATTGAACAACTTTCGTAACTGGAGTATGACCGAAATGGACTATCACTACACAACCAAAAAAGAGCCGCCTTCTACTCGGGAGACTGCTCTGCTTAAGCTAAAGGTTTGTGGAATGAACAAAAACACAACCGAAGTCGCCACCTTAATACCCGACTATCTCGGATTTATCTTTTGGGAAAATTCCAAACGCTCTTTTAAGGGCCCAGTAGTGCCAGTGCCCCACAAGGTGAAAAAGGTCGGCGTATTCGTAGATGCCACGATTAAAACCGTCATCGAAAGAATACAAGATTATGGTTTGCTCCTCGTTCAGTTACACGGAAATGAAAGTCCCGAATATTGTGCCGAACTGCAACAAAAGGTAAAGCATGTACAAATCATCAAAGTGTTTTCCATTACCGATGATTTTGATTTCGACCTGCTGGAACCGTATGAAAAGGTCTGTGCTTTTTACCTGTTCGATACTAAAGGAAAGCTACCGGGTGGAAACGGATTCGCTTTCGACTGGAAGGTTTTAAAAGATTACCCCTCGACCAAACCCTATTTTTTAAGCGGGGGTATTGGGCTAGATGAAGTCGAATCTATAAAGGAATTTATGCAGAGGCCCGAATCGAAATACTGTCATGCAATTGACGTGAACAGCAAATTCGAAATTGAACCGGGATTGAAGGATGTGGAAAAACTATTAAAATTTAAGGAAGGGGTAAGTGGACACTAATTTTATGGATTTCCGCTAATTACAAAAATATAAGTACTGATTACTAATTACTGAAAATTATGACATATCACGCAAATGAAAAAGGCTATTACGGAGAATTTGGGGGAGCGTTCATCCCCGAAATGCTGTATCCAAATACGGAAGAACTTCGACAGAATTACATCCAAATCATGCAAGAACCTTCCTTTAAAAAAGAATTTGACGAATTGTTGAAAGATTACGTGGGTCGTCCTACCCCACTATATTTCGCGAAACGACTCTCTGAAAAATACAAAACAAAAATCTATCTCAAGCGCGAAGACCTTTGTCACACGGGTGCGCATAAAGTCAACAATACTATTGGGCAAATTTTGATGGCCAAAAGACTAGGCAAAAATCGTATCATCGCCGAAACTGGTGCCGGGCAACATGGTGTTGCCACCGCAACGGTTTGTGCTTTAATGGGTATTGAATGTATAGTCTATATGGGGGAAATCGATATCGCCAGGCAAGCCCCGAACGTGGCACGAATGAAAATGTTAGGTGCCGAAGTACGGCCTGCACTTTCCGGTAGCCGTACCTTAAAAGATGCCACGAATGAAGCCATTCGTGATTGGATCAACAACCCCATTGATACACATTATATAATTGGTTCCGTAGTCGGGCCGCACCCCTACCCCGATATGGTAGCACGGTTTCAATCCGTGATATCAGAAGAAATCAAATGGCAGTTGAAGGAAAAAGAGGGACGCGAAAATCCTGATTACGTGGTCGCCTGTGTTGGCGGTGGAAGTAATGCAGCGGGAACCTACTACCATTATCTGGACAACCCTGAAGTGGGTATCATCGCCGTTGAGGCAGCTGGCAAAGGGGTGAATTCTGGCGAAAGTGCGGCAACTTCCGCACTGGGAAAAGTGGGTATCATTCACGGTAGTAAAACCCTGTTGATGCAAACCGACGACGGACAAATTACCGAACCCTATTCCATTTCGGCAGGATTGGATTACCCTGGCGTCGGCCCAATGCACGCGCATCTGTTCAAATCGGGCCGTGGTGAGTTTATCTCGATTACTGACGATGAGGCCATGACCGCAGGACTGGAAGTTTCTCAATTGGAGGGTATTATTCCTGCAATTGAAACCTCACATGCCTTTGCGGTTTTTGACCATAGAAAATTTAATGAAGAAGATATTGTGGTCATTAATCTATCGGGGCGTGGGGATAAAGACCTCAATACTTACATTGATTATTTTAAACTATAATACTTAGGAGGAATTAGTGCTGATGGCAAAAGAACATCCTCCTAGCCCCCCTAAAAGGGGGAATCTTTACTTTTAACTTATGAACAACAGGATTTCCACGAAACTAAAAGAGAACAAAAAACTCCTCTCTATCTACTTCACGGCAGGTTACCCTGCCCTGAACGATACCGTAAAAATCATTCAGGATCTAGAGAAAAATGGGGTCGATATGATTGAGATCGGCCTCCCGTTCAGTGATCCCTTGGCCGACGGGCCTACCATTCAAAAAAGTTCTACGGCTGCCCTTAAAAATGGGATGACCACCGAAATACTTTTTGAGCAATTGGCAGCTATTAGAGAATCGGTTTCAATACCGTTAATTATCATGGGCTATTTTAATCCGATGCTTCAATTTGGGGTGGATGCGTTCTGCGAAAAGTGCCAAGAAATCGGTATTGACGGCCTCATTATTCCCGATTTGCCCGTCGATGTGTATCACGAGGAGTACCAAAAGACTTTTGAAAAATATGGACTGACCAATGTCCTTTTGATAACTCCGCAAACCTCAGATGATCGTATTCGTTTTATTGACTCCGTCTCAAACGGATTTATTTATATGGTAAGCTCTGCAAGTGTTACTGGTTCAAAAGCAGGGTTCGGAAATACCCAAACAACTTATTTTGAGCGCATTGGAGCAATGCAACTGAAAAACCCTCAAATTGTAGGTTTTGGAATCAGTAATGCAGAAACTTTTCAACAAGCCACCGAAATGGCCAAAGGGGCGATTATTGGATCAGCTTTTATCAAACATTTGACCGAACACGGGGTGGGTTCTGTATCCAATTTTATTCAAAAAATTCGTTAGTGAAAGATCTGGTCAACAATTGGAAAATCGTCATTCTACTCTGTTTGACATTGGGCCTAGCCCCGTTTTTTCCAGAACCCCATATTTGGGGTAAAATTAAATGGATAATGGGAGGGGCCGTCGGTATGCAATTTCAAGATTGGTTCGATGTCGTTTTTCACGGTTTTCCTTTTTTGTTATTGCTACGCCTTTTAATACGGAAAATCAGTAAAAACCGTTCTCAATAAAGTACTTGGACTCTAAAGACTGTTTTGCCTGTACAAAATTGTTAACGCCATGAAACGATACATAATAGTTTTTTTCTTTCTACTCGTTTACGGGGTCCGTGCTCAAGAGATTAAAATTGTCGATGCCCAAAACCGTTCTCCAATTCCTTTTGCCACTATCTCATTTGGCAATGGCATGGGCACCTTTGCCGATGAAGAAGGTTTTTTTTTATTTTCCACAAAAAAGTACGCCGATATAGACACGTTGTTTATATCTGCTATGGGCTATGCCGAAAAGGCTGTTCCGACAGCCTTTGACAACGATTCCTCCGTGAAAATCGCGGCACTCAATTCAGAGGTTTCCCAACTGGGGGAGGTTATAGTTTCCGCTCCAAAAGAGGGGAAATTTCGGCTCAGAAAACAAAAGGCCCAGACACATACTGACATTTTTGCTTGTTGGCTACCTACAGTAGAAAGCGAAGTGGCCGTGCTCTTTCAGAAATATGAGGGGAAAGCGACCCAAATTTCGAAATTGTATATGCCTGTTAATGCGGAGTCAGAATACAAATCTAAAGGGAAAGGAAAGTTTGCCACTATTTTTAGGATACAGTTTTACGAAAACAATAATGGAACCCCCAGTGTCGGCATTCCCTACGAAAACGTTGTTTTTGCCATGGACGAGAACGCCGATAAAGTTTTTGAACTTGATTTACTATCGAAATCCATTTTCATACCAAATTCCGGCATTTTCATTTCCCTTCAAGTTTTAGGATACGCTGGACAGGACGGAAAACTGTTGGAGACCAAAAAATACCGAGAAATAAAGACGGCGCGGGGCATTCAAAAAATATCGACCTCCTTTAGACCCTTACTCCCATTTATAAAAGGAGAAATCACTCAACATACCTTCGTACGTCGAATCTTTTTTAACGATAAAAAATGGCAAGTCTTCGATCGCAATTACAATCCAAATTCGAAATTACTCCAAAGCGGACATCGAAATTACGGTATGGGTGCTGAGTTCAAGGTTTATGAAGATTGAGTAACAGAAAAAAATCGAAACGAACTACTTCGAGGCAGAGCCATAGATGTATCAGCCCCGAATCCTCGGGGAAGACTGCTGCGCTACAAGAGCCAATACCCCGCCTCGCCGGCAGGCTGAAATTTTTTGTCTTGCCTCCTGGTTCTTGAATCTTTGGATCCCTCTAAGCTCGGAAGACTTACAAACCCCCATCCAACAGCTCCTTCGCCTTCTTTATCCATATTCTATTCTGTAGATAGCTAACCTTCGACATTCCTTCGGACTCCCTTACAATTCCATTCAGAAGTTCAGCGGCCCTATCAGATTTTGCATTTCTGTTGTGGAATTTCGCTAGTTCCAATCGTTCTTCATACCTACTGTAAGGCGCATCGAATTTGGCTAAGTATGTTTCGGCCTGTTCTACCTTCCCAATCTTTTCCAAGGCCAGCGCATATAAAAAAGACGCCCTTGACTTCTTGAATTTCGGATAGTCACTAATCCGTTCGGCACAGGCAATGGCCTTTTCGAACCTGGAAGATAAATAATAGGCCTCTTCCAACTTTGAAATCACGTAAAAATCATTTTGAAAAGTACCGTTTAACGAGGCCTCGTAATTTTCTATGGCCTTATCATGAATTCCGGCTTCCAAATAAGCATCTGCCAAGGCTGTTTGATTTTGAAAAGTTTCGGAGAACTTGAACTTCTTTTCCAAATCGATAATTTTTTTGGTAGGATTGATTACCGAAGTAATATTCTCCTGCACTTTATCAATATCCTGTTTTTGAAAAACATTCATAAAAAGATACAAAATGGAGCCAATCAACGGTACGAAGAATATAATGAATATCCAGTAATACTGATTTTTGTTTGCGAAACAATGGTAGATACAATACGCCTGAAGGCCAACTATCAAATAGTAATACATTCGGCTAAGATACTAACTTACCGAAATAGACGGTCGAATAAAACCAAAACCTATCAAGTTTTTGCCCACCACAATAGTTATTTTGAAAGAGCCAAAAACTGAGGAGTCCCTTTTATCGGATACATATACCCCAGAACTATAAACGTCAAATATCTACTATGATTGAAAAAGGACATTTTCCAATCACCAAATCCTAATTTCATGACGAGCAAAACCTTTGGGGTCTTTTCCATCAAGCCGAATTTCTACTGGCATTAATATTACCGTATAGCGAACGGATAACGATTTTCTCGTACTCTTCTTTAAAGTCGGGATTCTGCCCAATCTTTTGCAGGGCATATTGCTGTATCACCAATAATGGCAATACGATACTTTCCCGGATCTTTATCGATTCACGCGAGACTGCTTCGTTTTCCATCAAAATTTTGCTTCCTGAAATCAATAAAAGCATCTTTTTTGACAATTGATATTCCTCATGCAGAATATTCCAGAAATCACCATACTTTTCATCCTGTTTCATATAGCTTGTCAATTCAAAATAGCACTTTGTCAACGACATCATACTGTTGAGCATCAAAGCTTTAAAGAAAGGAACATCTTTGTAGAGCTTTTTCAATTCCTTAAGCCGACCTGCGTCTTTAAAAGTTTTGATTGCAGTACCTAAGCCAAAATAGCCGGGTACGTTTTGTTTAAGTTGACTCCAAGAACCGACAAACGAAATGGCCCTTAGGTCGGTAAGTTCTAATTGTTTTTTATTTCCCCTTTTACCGGGCCGGCTTCCTATATTTGCTTTCTGGTAGTACTTTAGGGTACTTCTGTTTTCCAAATAAGGAATGAACATTTCATGCTGCTTCAGTGCATCATATTTCTCGAAGCTCAAGTCTGAAAGTTCTTCTATCACTTTTCTTTGTTCGCTTGAAATTACATTCTCTTTTCCGAACAGATTATTTGAAAGACCTGCTGTCAGCAGTTGCTCGCTGTTATGAATAAATTGCTCTTTAGTACCATAGGTACTGGTGATTGTCTGCCCCTGAATCGTTAATTGTATCTCGTTATTGGCCACACCTTTGGTCTGGGCAGCATAAAACCGGTGTGTTTTGCCACCACCCCGTGCCGGTGGGCCGCCACGGCCATCAAAAAATATGGCCTTGATACTATTTTTGTTACAGACTTTTGACAACGTTTCCTTTGTTTTAAGAATAGCCCAATTGGCCTTTAAGTAACCGCCATCTTTGGTGCCATCCGAGAAACCGAGCATTATCGTCTGGTCGTTATTTCTGTTATCCAGATGTGCCTTATATACAGGCATTTCAATTAAAGCCTTCATGGTATCCTCGGCCCCATCCATACCTTTCATGGTCTCAAAAAGCGGAACTATGTCAAAAGTAATTTCCTTCTTGTTCCATCCACACCATCTAAAAAGTCCGAAAACGAAAAGAACGGAGAAAATATCTTCCGAATTACTGATGATATAACGATTACAACCTTCTTCGCCATTCGTAGCCTGAATACCTTTGAGTTGCGATATGTTGACAATGGTATCCTTTACGATATCCTCTTTGAAATCTTTGGCATTTATAGTTATATTCTTGTTAACCAATAAATCGACCAATTTTTTATCGGTGAGCTCATCAATCGATTCTTTGATAAAGTTATTTTTCTTTAAAATTGCCTCAACCACTAATTTGTGCTTGCTATGGTCTTGACGGATATCTAGCGTCGCAAAATGAGTCTTGAATATTTTGACCTTGTCAATAAAATGATCTAATTCTTTTAAATACAGGCTATGATATTTATTGATAAGAAGTTCTCGAATGTCAAGCAAGGGTTGCAGAATATCGAGGTAAACCACGGTTTTCTTCGTATCGAACATAGCCGAGTACAGATTACTTCGTAACTGTTTTATAGGCCCTTGTAAATTTTTGAAAGTCAGTTTTTTTTGAATATGTTTAAGGTCGTTATAGTAGCATTTCATTAAATTGATGCGCAGTTCGTCTGCTACATCTTTCGTTATAGGAGCGGTTACAAAAGGGTTACCATCTCGATCTCCTCCAGGCCAGAAACCCAATTTCACAATATTATGGTTTTCAAAATCAGCTTCGTGAATGTTCTCCTTAATATAGGCGTAAAGCTCTCCAATGGCTTCATAGTACGTATGGCGTAAGATGTATATAATATTCTTAGCCTCATCTAGCGGAGTCGGTTTTTTGGAATTTATTAATGAAGTCAAACCCAATTGTTGTAGGGTGACATCAATATCGTCGATACGATCTTCAAGAATGAGTGATCGCAGGTCTTGAATAATATCTAATATGGCCGGTGTATAGAACTGTGTCGGGTGAGCCGTCAAAACAATCCGTGCGCTAAAGGTCGAAAGTTTTTTCGATACTTTATCCCAGCTTTTATTCTCGTTTACCAGTTCAAAATAATCTTTAATCGATAATGACGTTCTATGCTCTTGTAATTTAGGAAACGCGGCATCTTCTACACTGTCGTACAAAACAACCTGGCGTTCAACATACTGAATAATTCGGAACATAAAATCGATACGGTCTTTTTCGTTTTCGATATTAACGAAGTTCTGAAAAAACGCTTCCAAGATCTCTTGTGGATTCTGTCCTGATGCCAACCCTTTTTTGCATTGATCCAGCAATAAAGGAATCAACATACCTACGTTCTCAATATTCCGATATGGAAGATTCAAGAAGAGACTGTTGTAAACATTGAATTTGTTGTTGACCGATTTTTTAAACTCAATCAATCTTTCTGGGTTCTGCATAACTAGTTATTCCAATTAAATTATAATGATGGTCAAAGCTTTGAATTTGGCATTAAATATCGGTATTATCCAATGACCTATGATGGGATATTTCACCTTATAACAAAAATACCTCTCTACACCACAAAAACAACAGCGTTCACAACAATAATTTCCAATACTAGAGCGAAGAAGATACTTTTATCCTGTAATCAAAACGAAATAAAAAATTTTCATTTTCATATAGTGTTCTCGTAAAAGAGTCTTATCTCACAGATGAGGCTCTTTTTAGTTTATAAAGGTTTTCGTTTTTTAATTCTCGCGAACCTGCCTGTCAGCAGATAGGGGTAGAAAATTCCTCCAACATCAATAAAACTTTCCGGGAATAAACTTAATTGACAGAATCAAAAAACTTCTTGTACTGTAGAACCCTAAAATCCAGTGTGTTGAAGTTCTGGTCTTTATCTTTCATTGTTTTATATGATGCCATACTGCCCACTGCCCTATTTGCCGCACCAGAAGGTGCCGTAAGAGATACGGTAGTAATTTCTCGGTCCAATTTAGGGAGCAAAAATCGGTAGATTCTTGGAACTGTATCGGAAACGGTTTTCAATGAGATAACCTGGCCTTTTAGAAGTTTTCGAAAAAAATATTCGGGACCATTTTTACTGTTCCCGCCCATAAACAAAATAGTGTCCAAATTTTTATATCCTTGAAGATAGGCTATTAGGTTTCTTAGCTGAACATTTTTCATTCCTAAATCAGATGCATCTACTTTTTCACGTTCGGCACTTTCTACGATGTCGCAGACTCCGAGTTTATTTGTTAATAAAAATTCTTTCCGCTGTTTAACAGCAAACTCAGTATTTTCATATTTTAAGTCAAGATTGAAAATACGGTCAAGAATAGGCCAGAGCAGTCCGTTTCGACTTCCATAACAGAAGTCTACATCGTCTGCCTTTAGTTCGCCGGTAGTGAATCTAGGAGGTGGGAGTGTGCCAACGATTAGTTTTGTCGCTTTCTCAAAAAGGAAGGGTTTATAAGGATGGGTGTGGAGGAACAAGGTTGTTTCTGGGTTAAGGGTTAAGGGTTAAGGGTTAAGGGTTAAGGGTTAAGGGTTAAGGGTTAAGGAAAAAACACTTTTAACCTTGAACACAAACTACGAAGTAGTTTTGAATTGTGATGCCTACTACAACTTTCAACTATTTACTTATCTTGATTTTTGAATTTGAATTTGCACCTCTTTATTTCAACACCAACACCAAGTCATCGGAATTTACCAACGAGCCTCCCTCTAATTGAATTTCATCTACCATTCCTTCGGCCGTCGCGGTGACCGTAGTTTCCATTTTCATCGCCTCTATGATAAACAAGGGCTGGTTCCGTTTAACCTGCTGCCCTTTTTTCACCAGAACGTTTGAAAGTAAACCCTGTAAAGGAGCACCAATCTGTTTGTCATTATCGACTTCGGCCTTTACGTTTTCTATTTTTTCAACTTTGACGGACCTATCTTTAATAATTACATTTCTAAGCTGCCCATTGATCTTGAAAAAAATACTCACATTACCAGCATCGTCAGCTGCACCTTTGAGCATCAACGAAATCAGTACGTTTTTACCTTTATCCAATTCGACCATGATTTCTTCCCCTACATCCATTCCATAAAAGAAATTCTTTGTAGGAATATTGACGACATTCCCAAATTTCACGTGGTTGTTATAGGCTTCCATAAATACCTTCGGATAAAGTTTGTACGATAAGAGATCGGTCATTTCGAGCTCACGGCCCATTCCCTTTTTAAATTTTCTTTTAAAGGATTTGAAATCCTTATCAAAATCAATAGGCTCTAAATGGGCATTAGGCCTGTTGGTGTAGGGTTTTTCATTCTTAAGAATTATTTTCTGTAATTTTTTTGGAAAACCCCCAACAGGTTGCCCCAGATCACCTCTAAAAAAACTCTTTACTGATTCCGGAAAAGAAATTTCTTCCCCTTTTTCCATTACGTCTTCAACGCTAAGGCTATTGCTAATCATATACTGGGCCATATCGCCGACCACCTTCGAACTCGGTGTGACTTTTATAATATCGCCGAACATTTGGTTGACCTTACCGTACATTTTGGTCACTTCGGGAAACTTGTCTTCCAAGCCTAAAGCAATGGCCTGACCTTTCAAATTAGAATACTGACCCCCGGGTATTTCATGGTCGTAGACCTCGCCCGTACCCGATTTCAAACCTGATTCAAAGGTGTAATAGTAGTTACGAACCGTTTCCCAATAGTTAGAATATTCAGCCAGTTTTTCGGTATCCATAGAATTTTCCCGTTTATGGAAACGCAGCATTTCGAGTACCGAATTAAAGTTTGGTTGCGAGGTAAGACCAGACAATCCACCCAGTGCTACATCGACTACATCTACTCCGGCCTCGACCGCTTTCATATAAGTTGCCGTCTGAACAGATGAAGTATCATGGGTATGTAAATGAATAGGGATATCAATTTCCGACTTCAAGGCCTTTATCAGTTCATATGCGGCATTCGGTTTCAATAGCCCCGCCATATCCTTTACGCCCAGAATATGGGCCCCGGCATTTTCGATATCCTTCGCCAGCTGTACATAGTATTTTAGGTCATATTTTGTTTTTGAAGGGTCTAGAATATCCCCGGTATAACAAATCGAACCTTCTGCGAGGCCACCCGTATTTTTCCTTACATACTCGATGCAGGGTGCTATGGATTTCATCCAGTTGAGGGAATCAAAGATTCGGAACACATCAACACCCGTATTCCACGATTCTTCCACAAATTTTTCGATCAGATTATCAGGATAGGCGGTATAACCAACACCGTTCGAACCTCGAATCAACATCTGCAGCAATACATTCGGCATCGCTTTACGTAAAAGTGCTAGACGCTCCCAAGGGTTTTCATGTAAGAACCGAAGACATACATCAAAAGTGGCACCGCCCCAGACTTCCATAGAGAAAATTTCAGGATGGTTCTTGGCATAACCCTCAGCAACTTTTAGCATATCAGCTGTTCGCATACGTGTTGCCAAGAGACTTTGGTGCGCATCGCGCATAGTCGTATCGGTAAAATGCACTTTTTTCTCTTTCTTCAACCACTTCGCAAAATTTTCGGGTCCAAGTTCGGTCAATAGGTCTTTGGTGCCTTTTGGATAACCTTCCATTTTTGGGAACGAAGGAACTTTAGGCTTTGAAAAAACGTGTTTAGGATCATAGTTCTTAACGTCGAGGTTTCCGTTTACTATGGTCTCCCCAATAAACTCAATCAATTTATTGGCACGGTTTCGTGGTTCTATAAACTCGAAAAGCTTGGGCTCGCTATTGATAAAATTGACGGTCACCTTACCTTCGCGAAAGGTCGGGTGTACCAAGATATTATCTAGAAATGCCATATTAGTATTCACGCCACGAATTCGGAACTCTGCCAATGCCCTGCGCATTTTTCTGCAACAACCATCCAATGTACGGCTGTGGGCCGAAACCTTGACGAGCATAGAATCAAAAAACGGGGAAATAGCAACCCCCTGATAAATACTTCCGGCATCTAAACGAATTCCAAAACCGGATGCACTTCTATATGTAGTTACTACACCATAATCAGGCTTAAAATCATTTGCCGGATCTTCCGTTGTCACACGACATTGCAATGCAACACCGTTCAGCTGAACAGATTCTTGATCGGGAATTTTGATTTGAGTATCGGAAAGCTTGTACCCCCCAGCAATGAAGAGCTGTGTCTTAACCAAGTCAATGTTGGTGATCATCTCGGTGACGGTATGCTCGACCTGGATACGAGGGTTTACCTCAATGAAATAGATACTGCCATCGTCATCGACCAAAAACTCGACTGTACCTATATTATTATAATTTACTGCCTTACAGATGTCAATGGCATATTTGTAGAGACTGTCTTTGGTTTCTTGGGGTACCCCTATCGATGGAGCGAACTCGATTACTTTCTGATAGCGACGCTGTACAGAGCAGTCCCTTTCGTAGAGATGCACAATGTTACCGTGCGTATCCGCAACAATCTGAATTTCGATGTGTTTGGGGTTCTCCACGAATTTTTCCAAAAAAACCGTATCGTCGCCAAAAGCGTTCAAAGATTCCCGCTTTGCTTCGGGAAATCCTTTTCTAAGTTCATCTTCTGTGCGTATAACCCGCATGCCACGACCTCCCCCACCTGATGCCGCTTTCAACATCAGTGGATAACCGACTCGTTTGGCCTCTGAGATGGCCGTTTTTATATCTTTCAAGTCTTTAGCACTACTTTGGATAATGGGAATATTGTTGGCTACCGCAACTTCTTTAGCCGTAATCTTATCGCCCAAAGCCTTTAGGACGGAAACTTTAGGCCCGACAAAAATAATATCGTTCTCGGCACATTTTTGTGCAAACTTGGCATTTTCCGATAAAAAGCCGTACCCTGGATGAATGGCATCGACATCGTTGTCTTTTGCAACTTTTATAATAGCGTCTATATCTAGATACGGTTTTAAGGGTTCGTTGTCTTCCCCGATCTGATAACACTCATCGGCTTTATAGCGATGCAGTGAATAACGGTCTTCATAGGTATAAACCCCCACTGTGCGTACCCCTATTTCAACACAGGCTCTAAAAATTCGAATGGCAATCTCGCCACGGTTCGCTACTAAAACCTTTTCTATTTTCATTTTCTATACTTTTTAAAAAGAGGATGTTCTTTCAAAACCGATTCAAACAAACTTAACTTTTTTGGGTTAGGATAACAATAAGATACCTTCATTAATTAAACGCACTTTGTGTCACTTTGACAAACATAGAGTCCTAGTCAATTTTAAACTTCAGATCTAAATGTTTAATTTCAGGAGAACAAATTAAATATAAATGGGAAAAGGAGATAAAAAATCAAGAAGAGGAAAAATAGCAAATCGGTCGTTCGGGGCAAGACGACCTCGAAAAATCAAAAAAAGACCTACTGTAGAGGAAAAAATAGGTGTCCGTAAAAAGAAATAATTAAGGGCTTATGTAAACCTGCCTGTCATTGGAAGGGCTCTAGTTACTTTCCGTTCTTTATTATTTTAAGTCGATTTCGATTACGGGCTTACCTAATAAAGACAGGCTCACTTTCCTTTACTGTATGTTCTTCGCTATAGATATAATCATCGTAATCGAAACCTTTTAGATCTTCTAGGGTTTTGACATTTTTGTCAACGATATATCTTACCATAGAACCCCTTGCCTTTTTGGCAAAAAAGCTGATAACCTTTAATTTATCGTTCTTCCAATCTTTAAAAACAGGAGTGATAACCGGAACCTTTAAGGCTTTCGTATCTACAGCCCCAAAATATTCGTTACTCGCTAAATTGATAAAAAGTTCATTGTCTTCCAATTCTGAATTCAAGTGCTGGGTAATACTTTTTTTCCAAAACTCGTACAAATTCCTTTTTCGGCCCACCTTAAGTTGGGTCCCCATTTCAAGACGATAGGGTTGCAAAAGGTCGAGCGGTCGAAGTATGCCGTAAAGACCGGACAATATTCGAAGCATGTCTTGAAGTTTTTCCATTTTATGCGTTGACATCGTATAGGCATCGAGGCCTCGATACACGTCACCACTGAAGGCGTAAATCGCAGGACGTGAATTTTCAAGGGTAAAAGGGACTTCAAATTTTTGGTTGCGCTCCCAATTAAGTTGAGCCAGATTATCGGAAATTCCCATTAAGGTCGACAAAGCTTTGGGCTTCTTTTTTGCCAAAAGCGTATTAAGTTTTGCGGCCTCGTCTAAAAAGACCGGTTGCGTTTGCTTAAGTTTGGGATACTCTCTTTCAAAATCTAACGATTTTGCTGGGGAGATTACTATTTTCATGGTTCCTGTCTATTTGATAAACGTACCGTAAAAATAACGATGATTCTTAAGATAACCTATGCCCTGTTCAAAGAGTTATCGATGTAGGTATTGAAGGAATTTATCATTTTAATAGCTATGCTTGGTGTAGTGTCGCCACTTTTCGATGCAGTCGGCCATATCTTGGGGGATTTCCGAATTGAACCGCATGGTTTCTCCGGTTACGGGGTGAACGAAGCCTAAAGTCTTTGCATGCAAAGCCTGTCTTGGCAATATCTTAAAAGCATTGTCTACAAATTGCTTGTATTTCGTAAATGTGGTACCCTTTAGAATTTTATCGCCACCGTAGCGCTCATCGTTGAAAAGGGTATGGCCGATGTATTTCATATGCACACGAATCTGGTGAGTACGGCCCGTTTCCAATTTACAGGAAGTCAAAGTCACATAACCCAGGCGTTCTATAACCGAATAATGCGTAACGGCCTCCTTACCCTCATCACCATCAGGAAAAACCTGCATCTGCAAACGGTTCTTCGGGTTACGGGCGATATTGCCCTCGACCGTTCCGCTGTCCTCATTCATATTCCCCCACACTAGCGCAACGTATTCACGTTCGGAAGTCTTGTCAAAAAACTGCTTGGCAAGATGTGTCATAGCCGTTTCCGTTTTGGCAACTACGAGAAGACCAGAAGTATCTTTGTCAATACGATGCACCAATCCCGGGCGTTCGTTGCTATTTACCGGCAGATCCTTGATATGGTAAAGCAGGGCGTTAATAAGAGTGCCTGAATAATTTCCATGCCCAGGGTGAACCACCATACCCGCAGGCTTGTTGACAACAAGAAGTACATCATCCTCATAAACAATATCCAAAGGAATATCCTCCGGAACTAGTAAAAACTCATGAGGTGGATGTTTAAATAGCACCTTTACCTCATCACCCGGTTTTACCTTATAATTTTGTTTAACAATAGAACCGTTGACCCAGATATGACCATTTTTGGCTGACTGCTGAATTTTATTTCGAGTGGCGTACTCGATAAAGTTCATTAAAAATTTGTCTACCCGTAAAGGTTCTTGACCTTTAGAAGCTACAAAACGATGGTGTTCAAAAAGCTCTTCATCGTTGGGCTCGATACTATCTTGAGGCTGCATAAATTAATCTGAATCGGCTTGTACCCGTGCTTGACCGGGAATAGTACCATTACCACAGACCAGTTCTATTTTAGAAGTTTTGGGCAATTTGTCACCAGGTTTGATCTGCTTCCCTTTGTATTTAATATAATATACCATGTCCTTTCCCAATTGGTCGATGTAACTAACGCGCTGGACATCAAGACCGACCGCACGCAACATCGAGGTAGCATTACGTTGTGTTACCTGTATTATTTTAGGTACTGAAACTTTTTTATACCCTGAAGGATTTACCGTAAAATAAATTTTCCGGTTTTCTTTGACCTTGTTTCCGGCAGGAGGATTCTGTTCTATTATCGAAAACCTAGGATAATCAGGATTGAAATTTGCAGAATCAAGAACCTCGTAACGAAGCGCTGCGGTCTCAACTGATTTTCGCATATCCGGTACCGACATTTTAGAAAAATCAGGCACCTCTACAAACTCGCCATGATTGGTGTTACTGTTCAACCAACGTAGTGCCAAGAAAACCAAAAGCACCGAGACCAAAAGGGCAAGACCCAATTGTATCAGGAATACCTTACTTTTTAAAAAATTGAAAAAATTGCGCATAAGGTTATTTTTGACCTGACAAATATAAGTATTGAACTCTTCTTGAGTTCAATGCATTCAAACTATTTAACGGCCAATTACGAATTGTTTTGCTAACCAATTGTCGCCATCAACAAAAAATAAGCGACAACGGCGAAAATCGAACGCTTTTTTCTTTACTTTGGAACGGCCTAAAAAGCAAACGAAACAATGAAGAAAAATATTGCTATCATCATGGGAGGTTATTCAAGCGAATTTGAAATCTCGCTAAATAGCGGAAACGTTGTTCATCGGTATTTAGATAAGGATAAGTACAAAACCTATCGTGTTCATGTATTGAAAGAAAAATGGGTCTATGTTGATGATAATGAAGAGGAGCACAACATTAACAGAAATGACTTTTCAGTTGAAACCGAAAGCGGTAAGCTCGCCTTCGATTGTGTTTTTAATGCTATTCACGGTACCCCGGGCGAAGATGGGCTGATGCAGGCCTATTTTATGTTGTTAGATATTCCACAGACATCATGCGATTATTACCAATCGGCCCTGACCTTTAACAAGCGTGATCTATTGAGCGTTCTAAAACCCTACGGTATCAAGGCCGCACCTTCTTTTTATCTCAACCTCGGTGACGAAATCGATACAAACGCCATTGTCTCAAAAGTTGGCTTACCTTGCTTTGTAAAAGCTAATAAAGCAGGGAGCAGCTTCGGTATTTCAAAGGTCTATAAAAGGGAAAAATTGGAAGCCGCCATAGAAAAAGCTTACAAAGAAGATGACGAAATTATCATCGAAGCCTTTTTAGATGGCACTGAAGTTTCTGTAGGTGTAATAACCTTTAAAGGCAAGACCAAAGTATTGCCCATTACAGAAATTGTAAGCGAAAACGATTTTTTCGACTATGAGGCCAAATATGAAGGTAAATCTCAAGAAATTACTCCCGCCCGTATTTCTAAAGAGCAAGAAAAAACGGTTTCCGAATTGGCCAGACGCGCTTACGAAGTGCTAAAAATGAAAGGCTATTCCCGTAGTGAGTTCATTTTTAAAGATAATGAGCCCTATATGCTCGAAATGAACACGACACCTGGGCTAACTACCGAGAGCATACTGCCCCAACAGGCAAAAATTGCCGGTATATCATTGTCAGAATTATTCGGGAGTGCCATCGAGGAAGCATTGAAGAAAAAATAGGTAACTTTATGGTTGACACGGTAGACGAAAAAACTAAACTTCTAAACTCATAAACTTTTTTTTGAAATTGACACTTGAACTTGAACTTGAACTTGAATTTAAAAATCTGAATCCCATAAAATGAGACGTGCCATCTTTCCCGGTTCTTTCGACCCTTTGACCTTGGGGCATTTCGATATTATCATGAGAGGCATTACACTTTTTGATGAACTCATCATCGCAATTGGTATCAATGCCGAAAAGAAGTACATGTTTACGCTCGAACAGCGAATGCAGTTTATAACCGAAGCCTTTGTGAACGAACCCAAAGTACGAGTACTTACTTACGAGGGCCTTACCGTTGATTTCTGCAAAAAAATAGATGCTGATTTCATTTTAAGGGGACTGCGCAATCCCGGCGATTTTGAATTCGAAAAAGCTATTGCCCATACTAACCGTAAACTTTCTGAAATAGAGACTGTTTTTCTACTTACCTCATCAGGAAAATCTTATATCAGTTCTTCGATAGTACGAGATGTTATCAGAAATGGTGGTGATTATACCGGTCTAGTTCCTGATACTGTTCGTGTGTTATAAGATAGTTTATTCTTAAAAGCATAGATTACTGCAGGACATTAGAAAAATTTAATTACGTATTCCATTTAAGGAAGAAATTACTTTTATAGCAACTACTATTTCCTTTACCACTTGATTTAGTATAGAACACAACGGGTTTTATAGTGTTCACAACAAACCTTTAGACATATTGGGAAAACCTTCTATTTTAGTAAGAAATCCCATCAATATGCCGAGAGCAGTCCAAATTTCTGCCAATAATTATTTAATTAGACAACTGCCAACGGCTACTGCTTTTATCGACAAAAAGTTCGAAGTAGTATATGCCTCAGATAAGTGGATTGCCTACCACGAAATGGATACTTCTGCCGTATTCGGAAAGCGAATCGATACCTTTTTTACAAAATTAAGTGACCAACAGGAAAAAATACTAGGTGATTGCCTTAAAGGAGAGGCTCACGAGGTTCAGGTCGATTACAATGTAAATATCGCTTCAGGTCATAAATGGTTAGAGTGGACGTGTAACCCCTGGTATGATGAGAAGGAAAATATAATCGGCCTTGTCATACAAGCGAAAGACATAACTGAACTCAAACTTAATGAAGATAGACTTTACAAATCACAATCACTTTTAAAGGCCATATCGGAAATTAGCAAAATAGGAAACTGGGAATACGATATTATCAATGATAACCTCCATTGGTCCGACATGACACGGAAAATACACCAGGTTTCCGAAGATTTTGTTCCGACAATTGAAAATGCGTTGGATTTTTTCAAAGACGGTTATAATAAGAATACCATTTCAATGATAGTTTACGAGGGAATGGAAAAGGGTACCCCATGGAGTGAAAAACTACAAATAATAACAGCAAAAGGCAATGAAATATGGGTTCAAACTGCTGGAATGCCTGTTTTTCAGAATGAAAAGTTAATTGGTCTTACAGGTACATTTCAAAATATAGACCATCGAATTCGATCCGAGGCAAAAACAAAAGAAAATGAGCAGTTACTTCAAACGCTCATCGATAACCTACCGCTCAATGTCTTTATTAAAGATACTGAATCACGTAAAATATTGGTCAACAAAGCAGAGTGTGAGTATTTGGGTGTCACTAATGCAGACGAACTCATAGGTAAAACTGACTTTGATCTTTTTGATAAGGGAATTGCACAAGTTTCTAGAGATGAGGACATCAAGGTGATGGATACCCTGACGCCAATGTTAGGAAGCGAAACTGTAAGTAGAAAGAAAAATGGAGAAATTACCACTTTCTTAACTTCCAAAATTCCTTTAGTAGACAATAATGGTCGGGCAGCCGGATTGGTAGGCATCAGTATGGATATTTCCGACCTTAAGCAAAAAGAGAAAAAACTTCGCGACCTCATAAATATAGCCTCCCAACAAAACAAGAAACTCATCAATTTTGCCCATATCGTCTCTCATAACCTACGTTCACATACCGCTAATTTTTCGATGTTGCTTGACTTTTTGATCGACGAAAAAAATGAGGTCGAAAAACAGAATATCCTCAAAATGCTTACCGATGCGTCCGACAATCTTTTAGAGACCTTAGAAAATCTCAATGAGGTAGTTGATATCAACACCAATATCAACATCGAGAAGAAGTCCATTAACCTCTATTCAAAAATAAGTGACGTAGAACAGAACCTTACTGAATTCTTGCTAGACAATAATGCGACTATTGTAAATAACATTTCGAATAAAGTCGAGATAAATATAGTTGCCAGCTATATCGATAATATCTTAATGAACTTCATCACCAATTCAGTCAAATATAAAGATCCTGAACGAAATCCGATAGTGACTTTAAGTACAACGAGTGAAAATGGTTATACCATTCTTTCTATCAAAGACAATGGTTTGGGCATTGATCTTAAAAAATACGGCGATAAGCTCTTCGGTATGTACAAAACCTTTCACAACCATACCGATGCGAAGGGCATTGGCCTCTTTATTACGAAAAACCAAATTGAGGCCATGAAGGGAAAGGTTACGGTGCACAGTAAAGTTGGGGTAGGAACTACGTTCAATGTCTATTTTAATGAGAAAAATTGAGAGTATCTGTATTATCGAGGACGATCGTATAACCTTGTTCGGTATTCGAAAAATGTTAAATTTAGCTGTTACTTGTGATGATATCTCATCATACGTCAATGGTAAATTAGCATTGGAAGCAATAAAAAAAAGGTTTGAGGAGCAAGGAAAGGTGCCAGATATAATTTTTTTGGATATCAATATGCAAATTATGGACGGTTGGCAGTTTCTTGAGGAATTCATTGCCCTTCCATTAGAGCAAAAGGTACGTGTGAATATTATCACTTCTTCGATAGACCATCATGATAAAAAGATTTGGGAAGACTATCAGAAACGCACCCATCATGTCATTACCTACAATAACAAACCCATTCGGAAAAATCAAATAGCAGAGATTACAATAAAGGCGTAACACAAGTACCTGAAAAAGTACGGCTACCAGAGAATGCACTTGCATACAATATCATAACTACCTTTCTTATTTTATCATTAAACCATCCACGGTAGCATGCTCACATCTAGGTTTTCACGTAATTTCGTGAAATGAAATCATTATTGCCCGATTACCGAAAGACGAAATTTTCGCTCCTTTTTTTGGGCACCTTGTTCGCTCTCTCATGTGAAACAAAACAGGAAGACGATGCAACTAGCTTTCTGACCCATTTTGAGTTGAGCAAAGGCGAAGAAACGGCAACATATCTTCAGACTATCGATTTCTATATTCAATTGGCCAAAGAATTTCCTGAAATCAATATGCAAACCGTTGGAGAGACCGATAGCGGCTATCCTTTGCATATTATCATCTACAATCCTGACAGAGATTTTAATTTTCAAAAAATCAGAAAAGATAAAATCATCATGCTGGTCAATAACGGTATACATCCCGGGGAGAGCGACGGCATCGATGCGACCATGCTTTTGTACCGCGATTTTGTTACGGGAAAATTAACAGCACCAAAAAATACGGTATTGGTAACCATTCCTCTTTACAACATCGGTGGGGCGTTGAACCGTAACAGTACTACCCGGGCCAATCAGAATGGCCCTAAATCTTACGGTTTTCGCGGCAATACCCTCAACTATGACCTCAACAGAGATTTTATTAAGGCCGATACCAAAAACGCACATACCTTCTATAAAATATTCCATTTGGTCAAGCCTGATATCTTTATCGAAAACCATGTAAGCAATGGTGCCGATTATCAATATACGTTGACCCACCTCTTTACGCAGCATAACAGATTGGGTGAAGAACTAGGCTACTATTTGAACCAAGAAATGATGCCCGCCCTAGAAAAGTCATTACTAGATATCGACTGGGAGATTACCCCATATGTAAATGTATTCAACGCGGTACCGGAAGATGGTTTTTCCCAGTTCATGGATCATCCTAGATACTCGACGGGCTATACGACCCTATGGAATACGCTTGGTATGATGGTAGAAACGCATATGTTGAAACCGTATAAGCAAAGGGTCGAAGGTACCTATAAATTGATGGAAAAAATGATTGCTATTGCTGAAACCGATAGCTATAAGATCAAGCGTTTACGGGCAGAGGCAAAACATCGCCATAAAGGCTGGAAATACTATCCCACAGCTTGGGCAATAGATTCCACCCGCACCACGACCCTGAATTTCAAGGGTTTTATGGCTGATACCCTGACCAGTGCGGTAACAGGTTTTACACGACTAAAATATGATCGCAACAGACCTTTTGCCAAACCCGTCAACTACCAGAACTTTTATAAGCCCATAGATTCGGTCGTAATTCCCAAAGGGTATATATTAAAAAGAGGTTGGAGCAAGGTGGCGACATTGTTAGATTTGAACGAAATAGATTACAAAACCCTTCAAAACGATACCATACTTTCTGCTGAATCATATAAAATTGATTCATTTAAAACAGCGGATTACCCGTACGAAGGACATTATCCACATCGCGACACAAAAGTAAACAGAGTTAGCAAAAAGATAAAGTTTCGGCAGGGCGACCTATACATTCCCAGTGATCAAGCTGGTATTCGATACCTTTTGGAAACCTTGGAGCCCGAGGCTATGGATTCTTTTTTCAATTGGAACTTTTTCGACCCTATTCTACAACGAAAAGAAGGGTTTTCACCATACGTTTTTGAAGACGAGGCATTAAAATTGCTAGAGGAAAATGAAACTCTTCGGAATAGATTTGAACTTAAAAAAACCAGCGAACCAAAATTTGCAGAAAGTTGGTACGCCCAACTAGATTGGCTATTCAAACAATCGGGGCATTACGAGGAAACCCATATGCAATATCCCGTTTATCGAATTTTAAAAGAAGAAACGCATAGTAATGACTAGGCGCCAAAAAGAATCTTAATATTGGTATAAGAATTCTGTAACGCCTTTTGAATCTTTTTCGGGCCTTTCCATTTGACCTTTACGATGCCTTCTTTTTTTTCGGGCTTTAGCTTTCCTGTATATTCGGTTTTCATGGCGTACCAGTGTACTTCCTTCAGTGTATATGTGCCGTTGTTCTTGAAAACGTGATAGGTAGTTTGTAGAAAATTTTCGATTCGAAGGTCCTTAACCCCGGTTTCTTCCATCACTTCTCTAATGGCACAGTCTTCAATCGATTCACCTTTGTCCAATTTTCCTTTGGGCAGATCCCATTTATCATTTCTATAAATAAAAAGAACTTTACCTTTTGCATTGGTAACGACCCCTCCGGCAGCAACGACCAAAGGAATTTTTTTGGTGAATTTTTTTAAAATTTCCTCGTGGTTGGGGTGGTATATATAAGCTTCTGGTAGTTTCTTTTTTATCAGCGCCTTAATTGCTTCTTGAATCGAAACTTCGTTGAGCAGAAAATATTCACCATTGCCGGTTTCCGAGAGTTTATTTGTTAGGATCAACGGTAGTTCGTTTACAAAAACTTTATACATTTGTATCATGGTTTTAGATAAAAACACCGCCAAAAAAACAGCTGAGCTTCTATTGCAAATTAATGCAATAAAGTTGAAACCCGAAAATCCTTTTATATGGGCTTCCGGTTGGAAATCACCCATCTATTGTGATAACAGAATCATACTTTCCTATCCTATTATCCGAAATTATGTCCGCGAAGAAATGGCCAAACAAGTTGAATCGCTCTACGGCAAACCCGATATCATTGCAGGAGTCGCAACGGGTGCTATCGGTATAGGTGCTTTGGTAGCCGATTTTTTGGGCTTACCTTTCATTTACGTCCGACCAGAACCTAAATCGCATGGTAGACAGAACCAAATCGAAGGCCAACTGGAGCCGAACCAGACCGTTGTGGTCATCGAAGACCTGATCAGCACGGGAAAAAGCAGCCTTAATGCGGTCGATGCTCTAGTTGCCGAAGGTGCGAACGTAAAGGGTATGTTGGCAATCTTTACCTACGGTTTTGATATTGCCGAGATAAATTTTAATGAAAAAGAGGTCACACTCCATACGCTAAGTGACTACGAACACCTGATACAGCAGGCCTCCGAAACCCACTTTGTAAAGGAAGAGCAATTGAACACACTTATGGAGTGGCGCAAAAGACCAGCTGAATGGAAACCTGAAATCTCAAAAAATTAACTCATAACAAAAATTACATGCACGTAGAAACTCCCGTCAAAAACCTAAACAAGGGCGACAAAGAGGTCTTTGACTTTTTGACAAATCTAAAAAATTTCGAAAAACTGATGCCCGAAAATATCGATAAATTTGAAGTGATCAACGAAGATCGTTTTCTTTTTGCGCTAAAAGGAATGCCCGAAATAGTGCTACAACGAAAAAACCAGACCCCGAACAGCCAAATTATATTAGGGGCCGCTGGTGAGAAGTTACCTTTTACGCTAACGGCCGATATTGTAGCGAAAGCTGATAACACCAGTGAAGTATCCCTGAGTTTCGAAGGCGAATTCAATGCTATGATGGCCATGATGATTAAAAAGCCTATTACCAATTTTATGGGTACGCTGTCTGAAAACCTAACAAAAATCTAAGAGTACGTTTAATATCAATAACGGAGTTTGATTTCCTTCAAATCGAATTCTTTGATGATATTGTCTTCAATTTCAATAATCAATTTGCCCTCTTTGGAAACCCCGCGAATAAATCCCATGAATAGTTCTCCACCACTATTTTCAAAGGTAGAAGGTTTATTTCTTCGAAAAAGAACACTTTCGTAGGTTTTTCGAAGCTGACCTGATCCTGTTTCTTCCCATTCGCTAAAAATATTTTCCAAGTTTTTTATGATTTGAATTAGTACTTCCTCTAAACTAAAAGTGCTGCCCAGCAACAATTTTAGCGATGTCACGTTGTGAAGGGTATCGAAGTCTTGTTGATTTACATTCAGGCCGATACCCATTACCGCAGTATTTATTTTATCGCCCGAAAGTAGGTTTTCGATGAGAATACCACAGATTTTCGAATTACCTGACAGAATGTCGTTGGGCCACTTAATACACAAATCGGGAACATAAAGTGCTCTTAAACTTTTGTAAATAGCCATTGAAACACCAATATTTAAAAGAAAACTATCGGAAATGGGCAAATCAAGGTTTTTTTTTAAAATACTGAAGGTGAGGTTTTTACCGGGTTTCGATTGCCATTTCGCACCCATCTGGCCTCTACCTTTCAGTTGTTCTTTGGCAACAACTACCGTGAAATCGGCCAAGCCCTCTGACAGCATCAAACTTTTTAAATAATCGTTCGTTGAGTCCGTGGCATCAAGTTTGATTAATCGCATGAACGAACGTTTCCGTAGATATTACATCTATTGTTACAAAACATAGGTCTAAAAGAACAAAAAAATAATAACTTTGTAGAAATTAAAATTTTTGAATGCAGAAAAGCAAAGCCGGTGCAGATGAATTAATTGCATTGATCTTACAAGGGATAGAAGAAGTAAAGGGGCAGGATATAAATTTACTCGACCTCAGGGATATTGAAAATACCGTTTGTGACTACTTTATAATATGTAATGGTACTTCGAACACACATGTTAACGCAATAGTAGGCTCGATCCGAAAAATAGTGAGTAAAACAATCAAAGACAAACCTTGGCACGTAGAAGGCGAAGATAATGCCGAGTGGATATTGATGGACTATGTCAACGTAGTTGTGCATGTTTTTCAAAAACATATTCGCGAATATTATGACATTGAAGGGCTTTGGGGAGATGCCAAAGTGACCGCAGTGGAAAGTAGTTTAAACTAGTAAAAAAAAACAATGGCTAAAGATAATAGTACAAATCCAAAAAAACCTAAGTTCAGTTCTTGGTGGATCTATGGGTTAATTGCAATACTGCTAATAGGTTTTCAGTTTTTAGGTAGTGAAAATTTCGCGAGCACTAAAAAAACGACTACCTCAGAATTACAAGAATACCTTAGAAACGGTGATGTCAAAGAAATCATGATTATCACCAACACCAGACAGGCCAAGGTATTTTTGACCAGTGAAGCACTTTCCAAAGATGTTCATAAAGAGGTAAACGACAAGCCTTTTCTGCCCTCTTCTGGCGTTGTTGCCCAATATGTCTTGGACTACGGAGATCTTCAAAATTTTGAGAACGAAATCAAGAACATTAAAAAAGAGAACAATCTCGATACTATAGTCGACTACGATACCGACAATAATTATTTGATGGATGTATTGTTGAGCATACTGCCTTTTGCGTTGATAATAGGAATTTGGATTTATCTGATGCGCAGAATGTCCGGCGGAGGCGGAGGCGGTGCCGGAGGTCAGATCTTCAATATCGGCAAATCAAAAGCGAAACTATTTGATGAAAAGACCGATACCCTTACATCATTTAAAGATGTTGCCGGATTGGAAGGTGCCAAAGAGGAGGTAGAAGAAATCGTAGAATTTCTAAGAAACCCAGATAAATATACTTCATTAGGCGGTAAAATTCCGAAGGGAGCATTATTGGTAGGCCCTCCTGGAACAGGTAAAACGTTATTAGCAAAAGCTGTTGCCGGGGAGGCCAAAGTCCCCTTTTTCTCCCTTTCAGGTTCTGATTTTGTAGAGATGTTCGTAGGGGTTGGAGCCTCTAGGGTCCGTGACCTCTTTAAACAAGCCAAAGATAAATCACCGGCTATCATCTTTATCGATGAGATAGATGCCATTGGCCGTGCGCGAGGTAAAAACAATTTTACTGGAGGTAATGACGAAAGGGAAAATACCCTGAACCAATTATTGACCGAAATGGATGGTTTCGGAACCAATACGAACGTTATCGTATTGGCCGCCACCAACCGGGCCGATGTTTTGGACAAGGCACTAATGCGAGCCGGGCGTTTCGATAGACAGATTTATGTCGATCTGCCAGATATTCGTGAGCGTAGGGAGATTTTCGAAGTTCATTTAAGACCCATAAAAACCGCCGAGGCCTTAGACATGGAGTTTTTGGCCAAACAGACTCCCGGGTTCTCCGGAGCTGATATCGCCAACGTATGTAATGAAGCCGCATTAATAGCTGCACGTAAAGAGCGTAAAGCGGTTACCAAGCAAGACTTTTTAGATGCTGTAGATCGAATCGTCGGCGGGTTGGAAAAAAAGAACAAGATTATCACTCCTGGCGAAAAAGAAACTATTGCCTATCACGAAGCAGGCCACGCCACAACAAGTTGGATGTTGGAACATGCCGCACCTTTGGTTAAGGTAACTATTGTTCCTAGAGGACAGTCGTTAGGCGCCGCTTGGTACCTACCTGAAGAACGGTTGATAGTTCGCCCTGAACAGATGCTAGATGAAATGTGTGCCACAATGGGCGGTAGAGCAGCCGAAAAGGTCATTTTTAACAAGATTTCTACCGGTGCCCTGAGCGATTTGGAAAAAGTCACCAAACAGGCAAGAGCAATGGTAACTATTTACGGACTTAACGAAAAAATTGGAAATATAACCTATTATGACTCTTCAGGACAAGATTCTTATGGTTTCTCAAAACCTTATAGTGAGGATACGGCCAAAACGATAGACGAAGAGATTTCTAAAATTATCGAAGAACAATACCAAAGAGCCATTCAGGTACTGACCGATAATAAAGACAAGCTCACTACCTTAGCGGAAAGACTACTTGAGAAAGAGGTAATCTTTAAAGAAGATTTGGAGAAAATATTCGGAAAAAGACCTTTTGATAAAGAGTTCGACCAAAAAGGTCAAGAAAAATTAACGGACAAAGAATCTGATGAATCCAAAGTAGAGGGTACTTTGGCAGAAGAAGGTGAAGAAAATAAATAATGTAATTTAACGTTTTCTTTAACTGAGGAGAACGCATATTGAGTTTTATAAGAGCAAATGGGTCTATTTGACAAATTATTCGGTGGAGGCAACAATAAGAAAGTTTCCAAAGAAACTGCGGAAACCAGAGGTGCCCATATGCCCGATCTCAACATTCCGGTCGATGAAAAATTCACCATACATTTCAAAAAAAATGGAGGTAAATTTCTCTACTGCGATTCTTTTTCAGAAATTTCACAAGCACTAAGAAATATTATCGGTGAGAATGATTGGCAAGAACATCCTTTTTTTGTCCTTAACCCCAAGCTTAAAGAAAAGTTTGCTAAAGAAAACGTAAAATTCACCGACAAGGGTAAACAAAGCGAGGTCTTCTTTACCACATGTGAGCATCTTATAGCGCAGAACGGTTCTATTTTGGTGTGTTCCAACCAATTGATGGAAAAAAAGTTGAATGAACTACCATACAATGTTATCGTTTTTGCCACTACAAGCCAATTGGTAGAATCGATCGGAGAGGGGCTGAAAACTATAAAAAAGAAATATGGCCACAACATTCCGGCCAACATCACCACGTTAAAACACTTTCAGGCCAACAAAGAAAATTCAGCTGATTTTCTTACTTACGGAAGTAGTTCCAAAAATCTGTATCTTTTACTTTTGGAAGATTTGTAGATTATGAGGGAAATTCTTAGGCGTTCACTTACCGGGGCTGTTTACATTGTTCTATTGTTATCAGTTGTATTCTTGAGTTCGGATGCCTTCGATTTTTTATTCATGGTTTTTGGTCTAGCCTGCCTCAATGAATATAAAAAACTCGTAAGTCTTGGTGGGTTACATATTTATATTGCCTATCTGGGATTATGGTGGGCCTATATCTATTTTGTTACAGACGTATGGCTTATATATGCCTTGTTGTTCTGTACCCTCGTCACCAATTTTGCACTATTGTTCTATCTATTTTCTAAAAAGGAAAAATTGTTCAATACCCTTCAAAAATTTATCATTGGCCTCTTTTATATCGGTGGGGGCTTTATTTTTTTGACAATGATTCCGTACACCAACGACGACTTTGTGAAGTTCCTTATTATAGGTATTTTTATATTGATTTGGGTCAGTGACTCATTTGCCTATATTGTTGGGCGGGCTATCGGCCGAAACAAATTATTCCCAAGGGTTTCGCCAAAAAAAACCATCGAAGGGGCTTTGGGAGGGATATTTTTTGCGCTAGGTACTGCTTATCTGCTAGCCAAATATGAACCTATGATCAGCCCATTGCAATGGGTGATTCTTGCGACCGTGATTGTTGTCGCAGGTAGTTTGGGAGATTTGATCGAATCAAAATTAAAAAGAGCCGCAGGTGTAAAGGATAGTGGGGCGATACTACCTGGGCATGGTGGTATGTTAGATCGTCTTGATAGTTTGGTATTTGCAGCTCCGTTCGCTTATTTAACATTAAATATATTTGCCTATGTTTCATAGAGAGGGTCAAAAAATAATACTGACCACCTTTTTTATTGTTTCTGTAATAGTTCTGGCATCACAATTCTTAGTTGATATACCATGGTTGCGTTGGGGACTTCAGATACTCTCTTTGACACTTTTGGTCTTGATTTTACAGTTCTTCCGTAACCCGACCAGAAGAGCCAACAAAAACTTTGACGAAATCTTGGCACCTGTAGATGGTAAGGTGGTGGTCATAGAAGAAGTGGAAGAAACCGAGTTTTTCAAAGATAAGCGGAGGCAGGTTTCTATTTTTATGTCACCGACAAATGTTCACGTCACCCGTTACCCGGCAAGTGGTAGCGTTAAATACTCAAAATATCATCCTGGTAAATATCTGGTAGCTTGGCATCCGAAATCGAGTGCGGAAAATGAACGCACCACTGTTGTTATCCGCACCCCTAAATTCGGAGATATTCTTTACCGTCAAATTGCTGGAGCAATGGCCCGGCGTATCATAAATTATGCAGAAGAAGGAGAAAATGTGCAACAGGGCGAAGATGCGGGTTTTATTAAATTTGGCTCAAGGGTCGACTTATTCTTACCTTTAGATTGCGCTGTCACTGTCAAATTGAATCAAAAAGTTGTGGGTGCTAAAACTTGCATCGCGGCTGTCATTAAAAAAGATGAAGAAGGAGAAATTACATAGTGATTTCGCAAAAGCGGTCGAGTTCGTAAACAACTATACTGAACCTATGCCCGCAGACCTTTTGTTAAAACTTTACGCATTCTATAAAATCGCAAATAAGAACTATAGCAACCCCGGAAGCAATACCCCACTTATAAACGCCTTTAAAGCTAATGCGTTGATCCAAGCCAAAAACATTAGTCGCGAAGACGCAATGAAAGCTTATATCAAGCTCGTGAAGAAGGAAGTTAGTGCGTAAGCAGTGATTAGTATTAAAGTACTGAACTCATAACCCTTTTGAAGTTTTACTTGAGCTTTTTTACTCGTACAAATCTTCTAAATCGGATTCGCACAATTCAAACATAAAATCACCCATTTTTTTAGTGACATCATTAAAAAAACGCTTCCCCTTTTCTTTTGTCGATTTATGGGGGTTGCCCACACCGGTATCTTCACTGATTTGTGACCATTTGCGTTCGGCCCAGACCCAACCTTCCGAAAAGGACTTTATTTTGTAGTTTTTGGATGTCCCATCTCCCCAATTCTCTCTCGGAAGTACCAATTCAGGTTTTAAATAGAGCATTAGGCTAGTCTCCATTTCGTCGGCATGGTCACCTTTCTCCTCAAAATAGGAATACTTGTCAACCACTTGTGTCCAATTACTTAGACTGATAAACATCTTCGGAAATTTCAGTCCGAGTTCGCGAACAATGGACTTGAAATTATTTCCTCCATGACTATTGAACAGCAACAGTTTGAAGATACCCTGTCGATTCAGTACCTCGACAATATCACATAAAATTGCAAACTGTGTGCTGGGGTTGAGATTGATGTCTAAATAAATATCTGACTGACCGCTATTTACGCCAAAGGGAATCGTGGGCAATACGATAACCTTCCCTCCTTTTTTCCATGCAATCCGTGCGGATTCTGCGGCAAATGCATCACCTTCAAAATTATCGGTGGCATACGGTAAATGGTAGTTATGTGCCTCAGTGGCGCCCCAAGGCAATACGGCCAAATCGAATTTTGCGTCTTTCAGTGTATCCCAATTGGTCTCGGCAAGAATATAAGGTCTCATTTTCAAATGCTTGAATCACAAACATAAGAAGCCCAAACTAAAAATTCACGCTATTTATCAAAAATATCAAGTAGTAAGCTCAGGTGTATAGCTACAGAAATCGTTTCGTTCTTTTAAACGGTAGCATATTCCGTTTCCCGTTTAACGAAAGATGTATGACACTGAACAATCCAAAAGCCTGCAACAGCGATCGGTAAAGAATTTCAGCGTTCCATCGATAAGCAAATTTTCCTCCTTATCGCTCGAATAGTACTTCCCTGAAATATGAAAGATGCCATTTCTTCGACTATTTCGGCGGCCTCGCAGGGAATGCTGCTAAACTCAACCATAAAAGGGCGTTTGACCAATTTAGAAAGCGAAAAAATCAAACGCTATTAACCCGACAGCATTAGATTAGGATCTTGGTACAATTTTTCGGATCTTTCGGGCATGGAAAAACAGGACCTCAGAAAATTGGGTG